>Ga0157372_10001413_pt1 | contig 25883 bp, 14 predicted proteins | sample C55metaG_FD_115307 | JGI IMG/M metagenome (GOLD analysis project Ga0157372, IMG submission 115307) | Corn rhizosphere microbial communities from Kellogg Biological Station, Michigan, USA - C5-5 metaG | ecosystem: Host-associated > Plants > Roots > Rhizosphere > Soil | place: USA: Michigan...
GCCGTCTTTCGGACAGAAGCGATCCGACGTCTCGTATTCGCCGCCGCACTGCGGGCAGACCTTGGTGACCGCGACCGTTTGATCGGGCGCCGGGGTCGGCTGTTGTGCGATCAGCCCCGAGCCGAGATGGCTATCGAGCAGGGGATGCGGCGAAGCCGCGGGATGCGGGCCGGTATCGGACGTGCCCGTTCCCCCGGCGCGCTGGCCGGCGGGTCCCGCCGCGGAAGGCTGTTCGTCGTCGTCCTGGTGATCGGCCATTTTCTCGGGTCTAGTCCAAGTCCCGACGCATCGCCCCAAATCTACGCGCCGCAGCGCTTTCGCGCTCGGGGGGAATTAGGCCAATTCGTGCCGATGCCCCAGGCTGCTGGGGCAACCTGGGGCATCGGAAGAGGGGCGTTCGGGGAACCTTGGAACCCGTTCGCCACTCGACCTTCAGCGGCCGCGTTACGGCTTCGCGATGCGACGCCGATCCTGACGAATGTCCCGCCTGTCTGCGCGGATGTCGTGCTTGTCACCCACGACGTCGCGGCGGTCCTGACGGACGTCGCGGAGATCCTGCCGAGCTTCCTTGTATTCGCCCGATTTGACGTCGTGGCGAACGTCGCGCTTGTCGGCGCGCAGGTCGCGCTCGTCGGTCCGCACGTCGTGGCGATCGCGCACGAGGTCGCGATGATCGCGCCTGAGGTCCCGCGCTTCCCGCTTCGTAGTCGGGGTCGGGGTTGTCGTGGTCTGTGCGCCGGCGATTCCCGCCGCGGCGACCGCCATCGCCGCGCCGAGCACGGCCGTCTTTACGCTCCTGATCATGTGCCGCTCCTGTGAACGTTCTTGAGTGTTTCGTCATGCACCGGGTGGTGCCTGCATACACTCAGGAGACGAGAGCTGCACTTCGATCGTTAAGACCGGGCGTTGCGGGGGCCGCCGTAGGTCAGAAACGGCGGGAACCTATTCTCTCAAATGGTGTTACGCCGACCGAACAAACGCCGCTCAAGAGTCGGCGCGAATCACCATCCGTTGCGGCTGCGAAGATTCGTTACATGCGCGACGTGGTGCTTCCCATGCCATTCATACAAGGCGAGCATCTGGTCGAGGTTCATCACGCCGTTCTCGGGATGTTTCAGCGTCCGCGCGAAGTCGGACGCCGACATGGCGCGCAGTACCCGGATCCACCGGTCATGGACCGCGTCGAGCAGCGCGAGCGACGTCGCGATCGGCGTGGAGCGTGAATCCTCGAGACGCGCCCACTTCGCCTCGTCGTACGGCTTGATGGTCGGCGTGTCTTCCGTGAGCGCGAGCTTGAAGCGCGTGTATGCGTTCAGGTGGCTGTCGGGTACGTGGTGCACGACTTGCCGGACGGTCCAACCGTCGGGTCGATACGGTGTGTCGAGCTGCCGGTCGTCGAGTCCGGAGATCGCGGATCGGAGGAGCGTGGGCGCAGCGGCAATCGCGTCGATGGCGGTGCGCCTTTGATCCGACGTCAGCGACTGAGGCCGCTGGTAGCGTCCGACGGGATATCGCAGATCTTCCATAAGAGGGCCGTGTCGCGGTGAGATGGATGACGGTGTCGGAGCGGGCGAGGGAACGCTCCATCATCGGAATGTACTGGTGCCGAGCACGTACTTCATTCGAGGATAGAAAAAACAATGGCCGGGTCGAACGAGCTGACGGGTCCTGATCTCAGCGAAGGCGTCGACGCAGCGAGTATCGAGCGCGGCGGAGCGCTCCTCGGTCACGCAAGTGGCGAAGCTGTGCTGCTCGTCAGGCCTGCCACGGGCGGGGGCAGCGACTTCTGCGCGATCGCCGCGACGTGCACGCACTACGGCGGTCCGCTCGCCGAGGGACTGTTCGATGGCGACACAGTTCGGTGTCCGTGGCACCACGCGTGTTTCAACGTTCGTACGGGCGAAGCGTTGCACGCGCCCGCCCTCTCTCCCGTCGCGCGTTGGGCAACGGAGCTGCGCGACGGCAAAGTCGTCGTGACCGGCAAGTTCGAGCGAGACCCACTCGCGCCTTCGGGATCCGCGTCGTTCACGCGCGACCCGTCGATCAGGAACGTGGTGATCGTCGGGGCCGGCGCGGCGGGAAGCGCGGCCGCGGAAATGCTTCGCCGCTGCGGGCACGATGGCGCAATCACGATGGTCGACTCCGATGACGCCGCGCCCTACGACCGGCCCAATCTCTCGAAGGATTACCTCGCCGGAAACGCCCCGGAAGAATGGATTCCGCTTCGTCCGGACGACTTCTATCGCGGTCACGGCATCGAGGTCGTGCGGAGCCGAGTCAAGCGAATCGACACGTCGCGGAAGCAAATCGAGCTCGAGAACCGAGAGCCGCTCACGTACGACGCGCTCCTCCTGGCCACGGGCGCCGAACCGGTCCGACTCGACACGCCGGGAGGGAACCTGCCGCACGTCCGCTACCTGCGAACGCTCGCCGACAGCCGCGCGATCATCGCCGCGGCTGAGAAAGCCAGGCATGCGGTCGTCGTCGGATCGAGCTTCATCGGTCTCGAAGTCGCTGCGTCGCTGCGCGCGCGAAATGTCGGCGTCGACGTCGTCGCCCCGGAAACGCTTCCCCTCGGGCGCGTGCTCGGCGATCACCTCGGCACGTTCATCAAAGGGCTGCACGAGGAGCACGGAGTCGTCTTCCATCTCGGACACACCGCGCAGCGAATCGAGGAGGACGCGGTCGTGCTCGACGACGGCACCCGGTTGCCGGCGGATCTCGTGGTGTTCGGCGTCGGCGTGAAGCCGCGTCTCGTACTCGCGGAAGACGCCGGCCTGAACATGGACAAAGGCGTGGTCGTTGACGAGTTCCTTCGGACGAGCGCGGCGAGCGTGTACGCGGCGGGCGACATCGCGCGATGGCCGGACCCGCACACGGGCGACCGGATCCGTGTCGAGCATTGGGTCGTGGCGCAGCGGCAGGGACAAGCGGCGGCTCGCAACATGCTCGGCGCGCACGAGCCATTCGACGCGGTCCCGTTCTTCTGGAGCGCGCACTACGACATCAGCATCAACTACGTCGGGCACGCCGAAAAGTGGGACAAGGTCGAGGTGTCCGGCAAGGCGGCCAAGCACGACGTCGCCGTGCGTTTCCTGCGCGGCGGCCAACTGTTGGCCCTGGCGACGTTGTTCCGCGACGAAGAAAGCCTCAAGGGCGAGTTCGACATGGAGCGGCAGACGGGAGCAGTGGCCGGGGCCCGGTGACCACCGGGGGCGGCCCGCTACGCTTGACATAATGCGGTTCAGCCAAAATATTCTCTCCTTGAGACAATATTTTCTCTAGCCGATGCCTCGAACCGCTTCGACTTCGACCAACCTGAGCCGCCGAGAGCGGCAAATCATGGACGTGGTGTATTCTGCCGGTGGCGCAACGGCGGCGACCATCCACGCGCGTCTTCCCGATCCGCCGGTTGCCGCGGCGGTTCGGACGATGCTGCGCATCCTCGAGAGCAAAGGGCACCTGCGCCACGAGAAAGATGGTCCGCGGCACGTCTACTATCCGACCACACCGCGCAACGTCGCCCAAAAGAGCGCCGTGCGTCATCTCATCGGCACGTTTTTCGGCGGGTCGCGCACGGCGGCCGTGGTCGCGTTGCTCGATGACGCGGATCGCCCCCTCACGGGAGCCGAGCGCAGCGAATTGGCGAACGTCATCAAACGATTACGGGCCGAGGGGAAATAGCTCAAATGGTGACGCTCGCCGACTTTCCGGTTTCCGCCGCGGACAGCGCGCGCGCCGCCGCGTCGGTGTACACCGCGTCGCTGTTGGCCACCGCGCCGATCGTCGGCGCCGCCGTGGGAGCGCTCGCGCTTCGTCGCGCGTCGGCCGAAGGGCGAGTGCTCGTGTGGCGTGCCGCGGCCGTGCTGCTGCTCGTCGCTTTCGTAGGCCGCGTCCTTCCGCTGCGTCTCGCCGGGTGGTCGGTTCCGTCCGTCGTCGCCGCGCCGCTCGTCGCGCTCGGGCGCATTCGCGTCGCGGACTTCGCGCCGCATCGGTTGGCGGGTGGACCGGACTGGATTCAATTCGCGTTCGCCGCGTACCTCGCGGGCGTGCTGGTCGCGCTGGTGCCGACGGCCGTGGCGTCCAGGCGTGCGCGGAGAATGCTGGCTCGAGCGCGGGCGCTAAACGGCGATCGGTCATGGGCGAGCGACTTGGAGAATTCTCGATCGCGGCTCGGCGTCCGCCGCGGCGTCCGGTTGTTCCGAAGCGGCGACGTGGCTGTGCCGATGACGTGGGGTGTCCTGCGTCCGGTGATCGTGTTGCCGGCTGCGGCCGACGGTTGGTCGCGAGCTTCGCGCCGGATGGTGCTTTGTCACGAGCTCGCGCACGTGCGCCGCGGCGACTGGGCGTTCGGGCTCGTCGCTCGCGTCGCGGGCGCGCTCTACTGGTTCCATCCCGGTGCGTGGTGGATCGGGCGGTCGCTGCGTCGAGACACAGAACGCGCCGCCGATGACCGAGTGATCTCGTCGGGCGTCGCACGCAGCGACTACGCGGAGCTCCTGATCGCCGTGTCGTCGGCCGGCCCGCCGAGCGTGCAAACGGCGCTCGCGCTCTCGGCCGGAGGCCGCGGGGCGGGGCCGCTGCGCTCGCGTCTCGCTTTGATTCTCGACGCGCGACATGACGTCCGGCCGCTGGCGAAACGCTGGGTGCTCGCGGCGACCGCCGCGTGCGCGATCTCGTCGGTGCCTCTGGGAGCGGTGGAGGTCGTGCCGACGCGCGACGTGCTCGCGAGCTTGATGCGCGATTCGCGATGGGAATCGCGCGCGTACGCCGTGATCGGGTTGGCGCATCACCCGGACACGGTCGCGTTTGCGCGTAGCGCCGCTGAGCGCGACCCGAGTCCGCGCGTGCGGGCGTGGGCGCGCTACGCGCTCGGCCTGCGCCCCGACAGCGCGTCGGCTTCACCGGCCGCGCTTCGATAGGAACTTTCACAGTGGAGTAGGTCATGCGGGCTGCCGATTGGCTCAAAGAGACAAAAAATTATCTATTACTCATTACCGTCGCGGCGTTCGGCGCCGGGTTCGTCGACCTCGTCCGCGGCGGCATCACGGTATCGGCCATCCTTCTCGCGATCGCGTACTGCATTCTGGTGCCGCTCGTGATCTGGCATCGGACCAGCGGGGGAGAAACGGGCAACGCGGAAGGGGAGCGGCCGTCGTATCCCGCCGCGGGAATCGTCTCGGCGTGCGTGCTCGGGCTCTATCTGCTGACGCTGGCGCCGTCCACGGCGATGTGGGACACGAGCGAATACATCGCGGCCGCCTATACGTTCGGCCTGCCGCATCCACCAGGAAACCCGTTGTTCGTGATCGTCGGCCGGGCGTTCTCGCTGCTGCCGGTCGCGCCATCGGTCGCGTCGCGAATCAACGTGCTCGCGGCGATCGCGAGCGCGGTGGCGGCAGGGTGCTGGTTCCTGATCACGGAGCACGTGTTGCGCGGCTGGCTTCGGTCACGAGCGCTGCGGATCGTCGGCGCCACGGCGGGCGCGTTGATCGGCGCGCTCGCGTTCACGGTGTGGAACCAGTCGGTCGTGAACGAAAAGGTGTACACCGTTTCGCTCGCCGGAATCGCGATTGTCTCGTGGCTTGCTGTGCGTTGGACGCGCGACCCTGAGGGGCCGTTCGGCGACCGTCGTCTCGTGCTCGCGGCGTATCTGTGCGGCCTCGGGTACGCGAACCACATGGCGGGCATGCTTCCGGTCGGCGCGCTGGGCGTCGCGATTCTGGCAATTCGTCCGCGTACGCTGCTCCGCGGGCGGCTCATGTTCGCGTGCGCCGGCGCCGCTCTCCTCGGATTGAGCCCGTTCGCCACGCAACCGATTCGCGCGGCGTACTTCCCGGCGGTGAACGAAGGCGAGCCCACCGGCTGCCGCACGAAGCTCGAGCTGTCGTGCACGCTCTCGAAGGCGACGCTCGATTCGTTCCTCTACAACTTCAACCGCGGACAGTACGCCAAGCCTTCGCTCGAGAACCGCCAGGCGAGCCTCGGCGAACAGGTCGGCATGTGGTGGCTCTACTTCAAGTGGCAATGGATGCGCGACGCGGACGAGTCGTGGCCGCTCACGCAGTCGCTGCTTGCGGCGACCTTTCTCGTGCTGGGGCTCGCTGGCGCGCGGGCGCACGCGGCGCGTGACCGGCCGAGCTTCTGGTACTTCAGCGCGCTCATGTTCACGATGACGCTGCTGCTGGTCTACTATCTCAACTTCAAGCTTGGGAGCTCCCAGAATCCGACGTCGCCGCAGGACCATGAGGTTCGCGATCGCGACTACTTCTTCATCTGGAGCTTTTCGGCGTGGGGAGTGTGGGCGGCTCTGGGGCTGGTCTACGTGTGGGAGTCGCTGGCGGCGCTCGTCGGAACTCGCGACGCAAAGAAGGGAAAACCATCGGAGGCCGAGCCGACCGGGTGGGGGTGGGTGTTGACGTCACCGGCGATGGCGCTCGCGCTGGTTCCGCTGGCGACGAACTGGAGTGCGGCGCCGCGCTCGCATCATCAGGCGACGCGCAACGTCGCGGCGGACATGCTGAACTCGGTCGAGCCGTACGGCGTGCTCGTCACCGTCGGCGACAACGACACCTTCCCGCTGTGGTACGCGCAGGAAGTCGAGGGAATTCGCCGCGACGTCGTGGTGGCGAACACGTCGCTGCTGAACACCGAGTGGTACGCGCGGCAGATCATCAGGCGCCCGATCTACGACTACGATGCGGCGCGGGGTCCGGCGATTTATCGCGACAAGGTCTGGCACAAGCCGACCGCTCCGCCGCTTCACATGACGTTCGCCGACGCCGATTCGTATCCAGAATACATTCAGCTCCCGGGGGCGATGGTGTTCAACAGCGGCGCGCTACACGCGACGATCGACCCGCGGCGGTTGGAGAACGGCGTCCTCATGCGCGCCGACGCTCTCGTGCTGCGGATGATTCAGGATTCGTGGCCGGATCGTCCCATCTATTTCGCGCGATCCGCCGGCGGATATCCGCGGTCGCTCGGACTCGGCGACAACGTGTTGACGCAAGGGTTGGCCTCGAAGCTGTTCGTGCCACCAACCGCGCAGACGCGAGACACCGTCTACATCGAAGGCGACGCTTGGCTCGACGTGGCGCGATCGCGGGCGTTGTGGAACGACGTGTTCACGGGGCCGCGCGCGATCGCATCCGAAGGGCGTTGGGTAGACCGGCCGTCGGTGAGCATGCCGGCGCTGTACCTGTTCGGCGGTGTCGAGCTGTCCGAGGCGTTGCGCGCCGAGGGCGATTCGAGGGGCGCGAGCGCGGTGTTGGCGACGACGCGCGACGTGGCGCGCGCGACGCGGCTGGACGACGTCGTTCGCGGGGTGGAGCGGGCGATGCGCCGCCCAGAGACGCCGGACTCCGCCGGCGTGACGCTCGCGCCGGCCGGGGAGACGCGGCTCAAGACGCAGAGTGCCGAGCCGATCAAGCCGCGCCGCCGTTGAAGGCGCTTCGCGCGAGTCGCGTCGCGCGAAGAAATCGGAACGCGGCCACGCTCGAGTTTGTCGCGAAAGCCGGACACGAAGCGGACTGTTACGTTTGCTAATCAGATAATCGTAATCACGTTCCGAATTTCGTATTGACCCTCGTGCGACGCCTCCTATATTGTCGGCGTCCCGCGGTGGCCCTGCGCAGTGTCGTCGGCCACCTCGCACGGACGGCGTGGACGACGATGGATATGGGTCCGGTGCGCGGCACATCGCGTATCGGACCCACATCATCTCGCCGTCGGCGACGCCCGACGAACACGGCTGTGCCCACCGCCTAACGCCGGCGGCGCGGCGGAATCGCGGGGCGTCGTGGTCGCGCCGAGCCGGCGCGCCTTCCGTGATGGCCGATGTCGGTCATCGGTCGGGCGCCGCACCCTTCGCGAACAATTCACAATCAGCGTCACGCGTCGCGAAAGAATCGACGCGGCCATGAGCTCCCCACTCTCTCCGGTATTGGAGGAGGTCGCATGCCGAGTCCCACTGCAGTCCGCCCGATCGAGGGCAGCGAGAGACGCCCCGCACCCGGTGCGCGCCGGGTGGCCGCGGAGAATCCGTCGGCCAAGCTTTCCGTCACCATTCGCGTGCGTCGCCGCACCGACGCGCCAGCCTTACCGGTTCACCACAACGCCGACACGACCACCGGTCACATGTCGCGCGAAGAGTTCGCCGAACGTTTCGGCGCGTCGAAAGCCGACCTCGACCTCGTCGTGTCGTTCGCGCGCTCGAAGGGGCTCGAGGTCGAAGAGACCAGCACCGCTCGACGCATCGTGAAAGTGTTCGGCACGGTCGAACAGATGAACCAGGCCTTCGGCGTCGACCTTGGACGCTACGAATCGACCACCGAGACCTATCGCGGCCGTGAAGGCGCCGTGAACATGCCGCAAGACGTCGCGCAGGTCGTCGAAGGCGTGTTCGGACTCGACAATCGACGGATGGCTCGCCGCGCGGGAACGCGCGTCGCGCCGCGTGCACCGAAAGCGTTCGCGCCGGCGAGCGGCCGCATCGGCACGGTCGACACTTCAACGGAGCTCGGAGGGGGACCATCGCTCAACGTCAGCGCGCTCACACCGCCGCAGGTCGCGTCGCTGTACGACTATCCGGTCACGCCCGGAGCAGCCGGACAGACGATCGGCCTCGTCGAATTCGGCGGCGGTTTCGCGCAGACGGACTTGAATCAATTCTTCAGCGGTCTCGGCGGAGGATTCACCGCGCCGACACCGGTGGTCGTCGGGATGGATGGTGTGACGAACAACCCCGGGGCCGACATCAACGAAGACGGCGAAGTCACGCTCGACATCTGCGTCGCATCGTCGGTGGCGGCCAACGCCGGCGTCGCGGTCTACTTCGCGCCGTGGACCGAGCAGGGATGGGTCGACGTCATCACGAGCGCCGTGCACGACGCGACCAACAATCCGTCGGTGCTCTCGATCAGCTGGGGATGGCCCGAGTTCGAGGGGATCGAAGGATTCACGTGGACGCAGCAGGCGATCAACGCCGTGAACCAGACGTTCCAGGACGCGGCCGCGCTCGGCGTCACGGTGTTCGCCGCATCCGGCGACAGCGGTTCGGATTGCGGACAGGGCGACGGCGCGGCGCACGTGCTGTATCCGGCGTCGGATCCGTTCGTGAGCTCGTGCGGCGGGACGCGCATCAGCGACGTCTCCGGCGCGTCGTTCACGGAGACGACGTGGTCGCAGTCGTTCGGCACGACCGGCGGCGGCATCAGTGATTTCTTCTCGCTGCCGACCTATCAGATCGGCGCCGGCATTCCGCTGTCGGCGAACGACGGTCATCAGGGCCGCGGAATTCCCGACATCGCCGGGAACGCCGATCCGGCGAGCGGCTACAACCTCGTCGTCGACGGCTCGAGCTTCCCGGGGGTTGGCGGCACGAGCGCCACCGCGCCGCTCTATGCGGCTCTGGTCGCTTTGTGCAACGCGCGGCTCGGACGCACCGTCGGATTCTTGAATCCGCTGCTGTATGCGCTCAACAACACCGGTGTGATTCGCGACATTGCGGACAATGCTAGTAACGCGACCGGTGGTGCGCCCGGCTATACCGCGGGCCCGGGTTGGGACGCGGCGACCGGACTCGGCGTCGTCGACGGCCAGGGATTGCTCGCGGCGCTGACCGCGCGGTTCATGAAGGAAGTCACGATCATCACCGATCGCAGCACGTTCGGAAAGGACGAGATCGACGCGATGCTGCAGGTCTCGAATCCGGCCGTGGTCGACGCGGCCTTCTACGTCACGGTAGACGGCTTCACACCCGCAGAACTCGGCATCACGACGACGAATCCGACGGCGGCGCAGTTGCAGGCGTGGGCGCCGACCTTCACCGAGTCGCCGACGCCGACCGGCTTCACGATTCGTCCGAGCGCGCTCGTCGCCGAGCTGCCGTCGCTGCCGGCGCAGCCGCAGCGATTCACGTTCGTGTACCAGGTCGTGTTCACGAATACGAACGCGTTCACGGCGGAGGACATCCCGGTCTCGCTGACGGCGACGACGCATTCGACGTCGGGAACGGCGGTGATCGATCTGATCACGCAGCCGAACCCGTTCATGGTCGACGGCCCGGTGTCGTGGCTGAGCACCGACGTTCGTGTGTTCCAGCTGCAGCCGGGGCAGTCGCTGGCGGGTCTGCCGAGCGTGGTGATGGGAACCGGCGCCAACGCGGCGAATTCGTTCATCACGAACATCATCGGCGCGTTCAACGCTCACACGCCGTTCGGGCATCCGTTCGACCTCATTTCGACCGACGAAGACACGTCGAAGCTCGAGCTGTCGGAAAAGGTGAACGGAACGCCGGTGTTCAACTTCGCCGTGGCGCGTGTTCGCTATCGCGCGTTGTCGGTCGACGCGACGCAGGTGCGCGCGTTCTTCCGCGCGTTCCCCGCCTCGACGACGTCGACGACGTATGACGTGTCGACCACGTACCGCAGCGCGGTGAACGGCACGACGAGAATCCCGTTGCTCGGCACCGTGGCCGGCGAGGTGACGACGATTCCATTCTTCGCCGCTCCGCGCGTCGACACGGGCAGTCAGACGATGGACGCGCAGACCGACTTCGCGAACGTGCAGACGATTCAGCACGACGCGAGCGGCAACGAGCGCGATGCGTATTTCGGCGTCTGGGTCGACATCAATCAGCCGAACCAGCTCCGCTTCCCGGTGAACGTCACGTCGGACGGGCCGTTCACGTCTGGGCGGCAGAGCGTTCAGCAGTTGGTGCGCGGCATTCATCAGTGCATGGTCGTCGAGCTCGCGTTCGATCCCGAGCCGATCACCAACGGCCAGTCGCCGGCGACGTCGGACAAGTTGTCGCAGCGCAACTTGTCGATCGTGTCGTCGGACAATCCGGGCACGGCGGCGTCACACCGGATTCCGAACACGTTCGAGATCAAGCCGACCCACGAGATCCTGCCGCCGGGCTGGACGCCCGACGAGATCATGATCGATTGGGGCAATACGCCGGCCGGGGGCGAAGCGACGATCTACCTGCCGGGCGCGCACACCGGTGAGATTCTCGATCTCGCGGCGAAGATGTACGGCATGACGACGCTGCGCCGGATCGACGACCACACGTTGGCGTGCCGCGCCGAAGGCGCCACGTGGATGCCGGTGCCGCCGGGAGCGGGCCCGGGCTACGCGGGTCTGCTCACGATCGATCTGCCGGCGACGGTTCGTCGCGGACAGTCGTTCACCGTCGTCGTTCGACAGATCACGTCGAGCGCGACGAAACACGTCGAGCCGCCGACGCCGCAGCCCCGAACGCGGTCGAAAGGCGCGCGTCCGACGCCTGTACCGACGAAACCGACTTCACGACCCGAGTCGCGTCACACGCTGGGCGCGTTCCAGATTCAGATTCCGGTTCGCACCAAGCAGACGATCCTCGAACCCGAGGAGCGGACGTACTCGGTTCTGAAGTTCATCGAGCAGACGATCCCGCACGAGAACCGCTGGTATCCGGTCTTCGAGCGATACGTCAGCGTGATCGGCGATCGCGTGAAGGCCCTCGGCGGCGATCCGACGCGGATTCGTCCGTCGCCGGACGGAAGCGGCGTGCACCCGGAGCCGCACACGGGCGGGAGCCCGAAGCCGTCGCCGACGCCCGGCAGTGACGTCCGCGTTCGATTTACCGGAAAGGTCGATGGAATCGTTTACGACCGCTTCGGTGATTTCGAAGGCTTCGTGCTCGAGACGGAAGACGGTCCGCGTCACTTCAAGTGCCGCGAGACCGAGCTGGAACACGTCCTGACGCGTGCATGGAACGGACGCGTTCGGACGGCGGTCGTCGTCGATGTGGATTCGGAGGAGCGGCCGCAGGAAGTGATCCTGTATGCCCCGCCGGCCCCCTTCCGGAACGGAGACGGCCATCGCTGACGCGTGAGCCGATCGTCGTGTAAGTCGCTGGAAAACACTTTGGGTGACCGGCTCAGTCGAGTTGGTCACCCAAAGCGCGAACAGCCGGGAACAACGATTTTCACGGATTGGAACAGCGATTCACGCGGATGAAAAGGAGGGGTGATCCAAAACGCTCATCCGCGTGAATCGCCGTACACATCCGCGCGAATCGGTGGTCGGCTGTTGCGGTTTTTCCTTCATGGCAGCGACGCCATCGCTCCGCGGAAGATCGCGGGAATGTCCTCGTCCTTGATCTGGGCGAGATTCACGAAGCCGATGAGGCCCGGCTTCGCCTCGATGGCCGTCCGTTGCTCCGGCGTCAGAAGCGATACGACGGTGCGCACGTCGTCGATGTAGCCTCGGTAGCTAGCGATGCCGGCGGCGTGCCAGTGCTCGCGGACTTCCGCGCCGCCGTAGTTGCCTTGGCGGGATACGAGATATCGGGCGACCTCGGTCGCGATCGAATCGCGCCGGACTGAGTACCTCTTCGACATCTTCGATGCACTATCGACCTGCTCCTTCGTCAACGGCACGCTGTCCTTCTGCTGCAGGAACTGATCGATCGGGTTGAAGCCGCGGGCGATGCGGTTTTTGATTTGGTCCACCGTTAGCGCGGCGCCCTCGGAGCCACGTGGGCGGAGCAATGACTCGAGGAACTGCGTCTCGCGGTCCGGACCGACCTCGAGCCTGACGTCGAGCGTAATCACGAACGGCGAACGGAACGCGCTGCGGAATTGCGTCGTGCTGCCGAAGAGCGGGTTCACGGTGTAGTTGAACCGGTTCGTGGTCGGGTCGAAGCCGCGCACCGTGAGCAACGTCGGATCGGCGAACGCGGACTGTCCCCAGCCGTGCAACTTGTCGGATCTGTGGAGCGCCTGATCGAGCCCGCTCAAGATGTTCGTGAAGATGAGTGTGACCGATCCGCGGTTGCGAAAGCCGAAGCGGTACGGATCGGGAGAGAGGGTCATGTTCAGCTGCGGGAACGACCACGGGCCGACGCAGCTGTTTCGGCCGGCGACGCTGCCCACCTGCTTCTGGAGACACGAGCGCGCCCACGACGGCGCGTTCTTGAGCAGTTGAGCCATGCTCGCCGACGTCGTATCGGCGCCGGAAGGCGAGAAGATGAACGCGCGGTCGTTGGAGTAGCCGTCGCCGTTCACGTCGCCGGCGACGATCGGCGTGAACGGCGTGCCCGATTGCATGCGCGCCTGGATCGCGACCGTGCCGAGATTGCCCTGATTTCGATTGTACGAGAAGGTCACAACGTGCTTCGCGATGCCGCCGCGCGACCATGTGACGTCGCGTGGATCGCCGGCCGTGCTCTGAAAGCCGCGATACTGCTCGCGCGCGTCGTTGTACGTATAGGATATGGACGAGAACCAGAACGCGCTGTTCGGCCCCGTGAAGAAAATTCGAATCGGCGCGTAGTTGAGCGTGAAGCCGATCGAGCGTACGTCGCTGTGAAGGTCGGAGCGCGCCTCGGCCACGTGCGCGAAGTCTGACGAGACCCGCGAGTCGGAAAAGGTCTCGGCGCCGGTGGTCGGTACGATGCTCGTCGGCGCGACGTAGATCGGCCGGTTGGCTTCGTTCGCGAGGCTGAAGCGGGTCGTCGGATTGAAGTTCAGATCATAGTTGCCGGCCACGCTGCGGTTGATCGCCCACGTCGCGTTCATCGACACACGGAACATGGTGTTGAGTGTGTAGTTCATGTTGAACGCGGGGCGCCAACTGTCGTACAACGAGTAATTCGGCGCGAAGAGCGCGACCGGCGGCGTCGTCTGCGCGAGCGGCGTCGACGCGGCTCCGTTGGCGCACTCGCTCGGAATCGATTCGCCGTGCTGATAACCCTGCCAGTCCGGCGTCGGGGCCGCGCCGCCGATGCAGTACAGCTGTTGAATGGCGCTCGGCAGCCCGGTTTGACGCGTGTACGAATCGACCGAGCGCGTCGACAGGGTACCACGGTACTCGCGAATTCCGCCGCTGATGTTGCCGCGACGGCCGAAGGGAAGGCCGTTGATCTTGAGGACCGGGAACAACGGCCACGTGAACCCGATCATCGGCATCACGCGCACGCCGTCGGGAACGTGGTCCGTGCGCACGCCGAAGATCGAATCGACCTTGGCATTGTACGCCGGCTCGAAGCCGAAGCGGTTGCCCTCGACGCGCACGCCATACTGGAAGGTCGGACGCCCGGGCGGCGGCGAACCGATCGTGATGTATCCGGGCGCCGTGTTGTTGGTGTTGAACACGTCGCCGATTCCGATCGCGCCGGTCATTCCCGTGCCGCTCGTGTGGAGCGCGGTGAGTGTGCGCGAGAAGCTGGTCGGCGTGCCGTTGGCGAAATCGGTGAGCGAGTTGAACGCGAACGTCCCGAAGCCCGCGTCCTGCTGGACCGAGTATCCGTCCAGCGTCGCGTCCAACGTGAGCGAGACCGAGTGGTGCCGGTCCCAGGTGTTGTACGTCGTCGCGTTCCGGAGCTCCGTCGACCACGTCTTGCTGTCGCTCTGCGGGGCGCTGGCTCCGCCCACACGCACGTTCGAGATGCCGACACCTCCGTCCGGCAACCCGGACGCGAGGAGGATGTTGGCGGCCGGAAGATCCAGGTAGGGGTTCGTACGATCCTGCGCGCCGCCGAAGCTGATCGTCGTTTCGTTCAGCGTGTTGCGCGGGAGATACTTGGCGGCTGTGAACTGCGCCCACCCGTCACGATGTGTGATCTCACCGCCCGACGACGGAATCGACGTTGCGCCCACCATCGCACCGCCGTTGTTCCGCACCGTGCCGCCGAACTCGAGGTAATAGTCGTCGAACGTGGCGTCGTTCAGAAAGAAGTTTCCGGGTGCCGGCGGCGGCACGTTCGGCTCGAAGTCGAAGCGGAACGAGAGGCGGCCCTCCGTGTTCTCCCGGCCGTTTGGCACGCGCGAGGTGCGCTCCGGAATGCCCGTCGTGCCGATGAGGCCCATCAGCCGGTTGACGGAGTCGCGGTTGATGTGCAGCGCGAGAAGCGATGCATCGTTCGCTGATTCGAGGCTCGTCAGACTGCTCGCGCGACGCGAGAACTGATACGCGGTGGAGTAGAAGAACTTGTCGACGACTATGGGACCGCCGACCGATCCGCTGGCGATCTGCTGGCCGTAGGTGGTGCCGAGGTTCGACGCGACGGGAGACGTCCACTGCAACCCGGGAGCGTCGAACGTGACGTGCGTGGATCGGGAGATCGTATTGTTGCCAGGCTGCATTCGCAGCGACTGCTGCACGCCGGCAAAGCCGCCGCGGCCGGGATCGTACGAGGCCGACACGACCGCGACGCGAAATCCGTCGCGCGGCACGGCTGCCCCGAAGTTCATTCCATTGAGCACCAGGCCGTTCTGGTCGCTGCCGATCCCAAACGCTGAGATGCTGAGCGATCCGTCGATGGTGGGCGTCACCGAGAGGCCCGGCAGTGTCGCCATGAGGGCTGAGAGGTCTCCGGTGACGTCGCCGCTGAGGCCGCTCGATGGATTCTGATACGACGTGGTCCCGCCCACGCTGAAGTCTCCATTCGCGTCCGAGCGAGCCGCCTTGGGACGCTCACCGACAGACTTTACGGCGTCGAGCTGGGCAGCCACCGGCGACATCTTGAAGTCCACCTCGGGCATCGTGCCATCGGGGCGGCGCGATACCGTCCGTCGCTGCGGCGCCTGGCCGAGCATCGTGACGGCCACGATGTACGTGCCACCGCCGTTCTCGATCGTGACTGAGTAGCGGCCCGTCGAATCGGTGCGGGTCGGGTGCGGCACCTTGGCCGCGGTATCGACCACCATCACCACCGCGTTCTGAAGGGCCGAACTGTCCGCGGCGACCACTCTGCCGCGAATGACGTCCGTTCGCTGCTGCGCGAGCGCGGCTCGGCCGAAGAGGGACAGCGCGGCTACCACGATGGTGCCGCGGATCAACGGGCGGATAGGCATCGGGGAGTTTGGTGTTGAACCCGAGTACTACGCATGGATATGGACGGGCGTTTCACGCCTGTGTCCGGGCATTGAAACGGTCTCGACAGGATCTTGATTCTAATTCAAGTAAGCCGGTAGACCGGTGGACTGGAAAACCAACCCCGCGTATCAGCGCGTCGGACGCAGATACCTGAGGTCAGTTCGCCCTCGCCTGAATCCCGCTTTCTCGAAGGCCGCCGCGTGCGGACTGGCCGCCGCCGGCTGGCCGTCGATCGTTTCGAGCACGAGATCACGGCGCAAACGGCTCGAGAGATGTCCGATCAACCCCTCCGCCGCGCGTGTCACGATCGCCTCATCCGACCCAGGGCGGACGACGACTCGTGATCCTCGGCGCTCCGCGATAAGAATCACGCGGCCGCCGATCGCGACCAGCAGTGCGCTCGAGCTGCGCGGCCGAACGAAGGGATCGCGCGCCGGGTCGCCGGCGATGGGAAGCGAAAACACGTTCGCCGGATCGGCCGCCGCGAGTACGACGGATTCGTCGTCGCCGGCGTCATCGGCGCGGAGCGCCTCGACCGCTTCGGGGAGCGCGAACTGCGCGCCGGAAAGACCGCGCACGAAGTATCCGCGCCGCACGTCGCCGCGAAACTCGAGACGCTTCAGCTCGCGGTAGATCGAGCGCCAAGGGATCATCGGGCGTTCGCGGCGCCACATCTCGCGCGCCACCACGCCATAGCGATCCAGCCACTGTCGCGCGACGGCCTCGGAGAACGACGACTCGTCGTTCGGCGTACCAAGGACTCGCGGCGACGCGATGAGCGACCAACGGCCCGGCCACGCGTCGGATTCGCCGCCGGGGAGATCGGGACGCTGCCAGCGCGGGAGTCGGCGCAGGTTCGGTCGCCGTTGCACGACGTACCGATTTGCCGACGGCGTGTAGTCCGCTGGAAGCCATCGCGTGGGATCCGGGCGCGAACGTTCGCGCGGCGAGACGAGCGGCCGCCAGCGTACGACCGCGCGCATCGCGTCGATCGTGTCGTTCGTCGCGAGGCCGGCGCCGACCAGCTCTCGCAGCGCGTCTCTCAACTTCCGCGACGAGAACGAGGTTTCGGCCAGCAGCTCGTCGAAGAACACGGCGCCAAGTCGGGTCATCGCCTCGAGCGTCGCCGTCGCCGCTTCGCCGATCGGCGGATGCGATTCGGGCAGCCACGCGCGACCGGTGCCTCGACGAATCATTCGGATGTTCGCGAGTACCGGCGCCTCGTCGTGCGCCGACGGCGCGCCGCCGCCAACCCACACCATCTCGCCGGCGGCGATGAGTCTGGCTACGGCGCTCGAGTCGTACGAGGCTACGCGGCTCGGGAACAGCTCGCGTTCCCACAGCTCGGCGGGACGCGACACGCCGTACAGCTGCCGGGCGATTTGCGTGGTTGCGTCGTCGCCCGCGCGTCGGGTGGACGGCGCGACGTTCTGCCAGCGGAACATGAACCGCGAAAAGCGCTCGAGGTCCACTGCTTGGATCTGCTTTCGTGCCTGCGACAGCTCGCGCCGGCGCGCTCGTTCCAAGAGACGGCGAGAGCACCAACGTTCAGTCGTGTCGCTGCCTCCCCCGAAGGCGCCGCGAACGAGCCGTCCGCCGCGCGTCCATTCGTCGAATCGTTGACGCACCCAATCCGCGTCGAAGGCATATCGGCGGAGGACGTCGTCGACCGACACGACGCCGGCGAGTGAAATGAAGCGCACGAGGATCTCACGCCGCGCGGCGACGCGCGTCGGCGATGCCGCGCCGAACGCCGCGGCGTATCGCGGCGCCGTCTCGGCGAGCACGTAGCGACTGTCCCTCGTTCCTGATTCCCGTGGCACCTCGACCGCCACGATGCGCCCGCGTTCGCGCAGCTCGCCGAGCGGGTCACCGAGCCGACCTTCGGCTTCTTGGGCGGTTCGCTCGCGCAGCTCGTCCAGCGACAGATCGCCCGCGCGGTCGAGGAGAATCGCGAGCTCGTCGGCGGTTCGGGCGCGCGAGCCGGGCGCGACTCCCCTCCGCCGCGCGAGCATCTGCTCGAGCACGACGAGCGTTTCGGCGTCGGCGCCCTCGGTACCGAGCAACTCGTCGAGCAGCGCTCGATCTAGTGAGAGCAGAGCGGCCCGTTGCTCGGCATGCGGCGTATCGTCGGCGTACATCCAGGCCATCACGAAGCCAAACTGGAAGGACAACGCGAACGGCGACGGCATTTCCGTCTGCGCGGACCGCATGGCGATCGCGCCGCTCGTGAGGTCGTCGAGCATCCGCGCGAGCGCCGGCATGTCGAACGCGTCCTGCAAAACGTCGCGGTACGTCTCGACGAGAATCGGGAACGATGGATACTCGCGGACCGCGTCGAGCAGATCGCGCGCTTTGAGACGCTGGAGCCAAAGCGGCATTCGCCGTCGGGCCGTGCCGCGCGGGAGAAGCAGGGCTCGCGCCGCGTTGACGCGAAAGCGCGCGCCGAACAGCGACGACGAACCGACTTCCTCGAGCATGCGGCGTTCGGCTTCGCCCGCCGTCATGTCCGACACGAGCGAGAGTGGCCCCCATGCGCGCAGCACGGGAGATAGGAGCATCACGCCGTCGTCGGTCGTCTGCACTTGGACGACGCTGCCGCGCCCGAAGATCTCGCGCGCTCGGTGCGCGAGCGCCATTCCCCACGGTGCGTTCACGCGCCCGCCGAAGGGCGCGTGAATGACGACGCGAACAGCGTTCGTCTCGTCGCGGAACTGCTCGACGATCAGTGAGCGTTCGTCGGGCACGGCGCCGGTCGCCGCGCGCTGTTCGTGCACGTACTCGACGAGCGACTGCGCGGTCGCCTTGTCGCTGTTGTATCGGCCGGCGAGCTCGTCGATCGCCGCGGGCGTTCGCGCGGCGTCCAACTCGCGACGCAACGCGCCGATGGACGACGCCAAGTGCGACGACCGGGCCGAGTACTCGCCGTGCCAGAAGGGCATTCGCGCGGGCGCGCCGGGGGCGGGCGTGACGATCACACGATCGTGCTCGATCGTGTTTACCCGCCAGGTCGACGACCCGAGCTGAAAGACGTCGCCGACGCGCGTCTCGTGCACGAACTCTTCGTCGAGCTCGCCGAGCCGTGTGCGGTCGGGAAGGTTGACGGTGTAGAGTCCGCGGTCGGGAATCGTGCCGCCTGAGATGATGGCGACCATGCGCGAGCTGCGCGCCGCCGTGAGGGTATCGCCGACGCGGTCCCACGAAAGCCGCGCATCCAGCTCGGCGGCGACGTCGGCGGGATATTTCCCGGACAGCATCTCGAGCACTTCGTCGAACGCCGAGCGGGTCAACGCGTGGTACGGGTAGGATCGCCGCACGAGATCGAACAGGTCGGCACTCGTCCAGTCGTCGTCGATCGACACCGCGGCAACGATCACCTGCGCGAGCACGTCGAGCGCGTTCTGGACGACGCGCGTCGGCTCGACGTCGCCGCCGCGCATCGCTCGCACGATCGCGAGCATCTCGAGGGCGTCGTCACGGAAGGTCGGGACGAACACGCCGCGACTCACCGCGGCGAGCGAGTGTCCCGCGCGGCCCACGCGCTGAAGACCGTTTGCCACTCGCTTGGGCGACTGGAGCTGGAGCACGAGGTCGACCGAGCCGATGTCGATTCCCAGCTCGAGGGCGCTCGTGCTGACCAGGGCGCGAAGCCGTCCCGCCTTCAACGATTGCTCGAGAACGAGGCGCCGCTCGCGTGAGAGCGATCCGTGGTAGGGCAGCGCGATTTCTTCGCCGGCGAGCGCGTTCACGCGCGCGGCCATTTTTTCGGCCTGCGCGCGGTTGTTGACGAAGATGAGCGTCGTGCGGGCTTCGGCCATGTGGCGCAGGACGAGCGGCGTGACCGACGTCCCAATCGTGCCGCAGACGTGCGCGAGGTCGTCCACCGGCGACTCGACGTTCAGCTCGATTCGCTTGACGAGCCCGCAGTCGACGATGGTGCACGGACGGGGCGTCGGATCGCCGCCGCGTTGGACGTCCTGGCCGACGAGAAAGCGCGCGATCTCGTCGAGCGGACGCTGCGTCGCCGACAGCCCGATGCGCTGCGGCTGATCGTCGCACAGGCGATCCAATCGTTCGAGCGTCAGCGCGAGGTGTGCGCCGCGCTTACTGCCCGCGATCGCGTGGATCTCGTCCACGATCACCGCGCGCACGCCGCTGAACATGCCGCGCCCGCGGACTGTGGTCAGCATGATGTGCAGCGACTCGGGCGTCGTGATCAGGATGTGCGGCGATTTCCGAATCATCCGCGCCCGCGCCGACTGCGGCGTGTCGCCCGTGCGAACGGCGACCCGAATCTCCGGGAACGACTCGCCCGCCGCCTCGAATCGTTCGCGCAGCTCGGTCAGCGGCTGCTCGAGGTTTCGCTGGATGTCGTTGTTGAGCGCCTTGAGCGGCGAGACGTAGAGGATCTGCACGGCGTTGGGCAGCGGGGCCGTCGCGCCGTCGACGATGAGCTGGTTCAGTTCCCAAAGGAACGCGGTGAGCGTTTTCCCGGTGCCCGTGGGGGCCAGGATGAGCGTGTGTGCGCCGCTCGCAATCGCTGGCCACCCCTCGCGCTGCGGCGCGCTAGGCACGCCGAGGGATTCCTCGAACCAAACGCGGACGAGGGGATGGAGTTCGACGGGGAAGGGCGCTGCTTTGGGCAACTCAGTCACTCGCGGCGGATAGGGAAAGCTACGGCGGAATGGCGGTCCCGACGCCTGCCATCTGAGATCTGAGTTTCTCAGGACGGATCGCGCCGATTGGGCGGTTTGTCTCGCGACGCGCGCCCCGATCTTGGGCTCGAAATCGGAGGTCTGAAATCTGACATCCCCCGTCAGCCAGCTCTCGCCGGGCCGCGCTCGACTCAGCGAGGAAAGGTGACTTGGCTTCCATCCCGTCGCCGAACGGCCAGGGCTGGTGGACGTGAGACGTCAGATTTTCAGACGTCCGACATCCCACAAGACCGTGGCCCACTCGGCGGATCGCCAATGGCGAGCAGTCAAACGGCTCGACCGACACCGTCAGCCGAGCCGTTCGCCGCTACCAGGGCCTCAAGCGCTACATGACGATCGGCGACGAGAGCGTCAATCGAAGCGGAGCGCCAGCGGGCAGACACGCCGCGTACTGTTCGCTCGTGTGACCGACTGCCGCGCCGGTGGCGGCGCCTGCGGCGGCCCCGATCAGAGTGCCCTTCGTGTTGTGCCCGATCATCTGGCCGAGGATCGCGCCGGCGATCGCGCCGCCGACGACTTTGGTCTTGTCCGTTCCGCCGTCGGCGATCTTGGTCTTGTCGAGCGGAGCGAGCGGTGTGACGTCGCCGGCGACCGAGTACGTCTTGTCGTTCACCACGACGTTCTTCACGCGGAGCGCGATCTTCGGGTCGGCGCCATTCTCGCCGGGCGTCGTCGACGCCACCTCGAGCACGACCGTCGAGCCAGATGGAATCACCGCGCCGTTCGAGCCAGTGACCGATTCGTTCAGGGTCGCGACGATTTTGTCGCCGGGGACGTTCGACGTGCACACCTTGGTGCCGTTGGTGAGCGCGAAGGTCGAGCCGGAGCCGATCTCACCACGCGCCGGCGCAGGTGTGGCTGCCGGGATCGCCGCGGGCGCCGGGGCGGGCATTACCGGGGGCGGCTGCACGGTCGGCGGCGGCGCCGCGTGCGACTGCTGAGGCGGCTGCTCGACCTGAGGTCTTCGCGCCGTGTGTGTACGGACGGGCGCCGGACGATCTTCGCGTTGCTCACGGCGCGCGGGAGCCGGAGCGGGTGCGGTCGCCGTATCGCGCAACTGCGGGCTGGCGGTCGTTTGCGCGTTCGCCAAAGCCAGATCGCGAGAGAGCGACGAATCCGCCGCTGCACGCGACGACGCTTCTTTATCCGAGCATGCCGCGCTGAACGCGAGCGCCAGGCCAACGGCGGTCCAGCGCATTGCGGACCCGCGCGCCAGGGTTGTCGAGCCGAACATGGGCACTATCTCCAGAGCAGGTTCACACTATGGACGGAATCAAGTACCCCAGTGTTACGAGGCGGTTCGCGGGAAGGAGTGCGGCGCGGAGTGCGGGGACCTGGAACGGGTGCGGCGCGGGGTGCGGAGACCTGGAACGCGCGAGGGGTGGTGCGACGAGGAGTTCTAGCCACCGCACTCTGCCGCCGTGCCCGTTCCAGGTCTCCCCGCGCCGCCTCCTCCCCGGTGCCTCTTTACCCCGACACCTCTATCACGGAATACTCTGACGCCGCGGCCGGCAGCCGGAGGGGAAGGTAAACGGAGAAAGTGCTCCCCTCGCCGTACGTGCCCGTGACGTCCGCCGACCCACCGAGTCGGTCGAGGAGCTTTCGGGTGATGCTGAGACCGAGTCCCGTCCCCCCGAATTCGCGGGTCCGCGATTGGTCGACCTGGCGGAAGTCTTCCCAGATGGCCTGGAGGTCCGATGCGCGAATCCCGATGCCCGTGTCGACCACGTCGACGCGCACCCCATCCACCGCGCGGTGGGCCTCGACCGTGACGCGTCCGCGATTGGTGAACTTCACCGCGTTCGACAGGAGATTCAGAAGAATTTGCTTGATCTTGGTGCGGTCGGAGTAGATCGGAGGGCAGTCCGGCGCGATGTCGATCGTGAACTGCAGTTGTTTCTTCCGCACCATCGGCTCGACCTGCTGCGTCACCTCGAGCGTGACCTCGCGCAACGACACCTCTTCGAGACGGAGCGGCATCTTGCCGGCTTCGATCTTGGCGAGGTCGAGGATGTCGTTGATGAGCGCGAGCAGATGTTCGGCCGCGGCGCGCCCGCGCATGAGGGCGTCGCGCTGGCGACCGTTCACATCGCCCAGCACGCCGTCGAGCAGAAGCGCGGTATAGCCGATGAGCGCGTTGATCGGCGTGCGCAACTCGTGCGACATACTGGCGAGGAATTCCGACTTGAGTTTGTTGGCGCGCTCGACTTCCTGCGATTGCCACTGGAGCCGCGCGTTCTGCTCGGCGAGGTCGGCGGTCGCGTCGCGGATGCGCCGTTCCAGCTCGCTATTGAGCTTTTTCAACGCGTCGTAGAGGCGCTCGTTCTCGACCTGCTTCGTCAGGTCGTGCAGCACCGAGACGACGGCGATCGGCTCGCCGCGCTCGTTCTTGACCTTACCCGACACGACCTCGACCGGCAGGTTCGTTCCCGAACGCGGATAGACGAGCGTCATCCGCTCGCGTCGCGAGTCGTCGTCGAGCATCGCGAATTCGGAGATGAACGACGTGAACTTCGTGTCGTTCCCACGCACGTTTGCCAACTCGCGGCGCGTGCGAGGCTCCGACTCGCTTTCCTGGAACAGCACCTCGGCCTGATCGTTCATCAGGATGATGTTCGACCGCTCGTCGGTGACGAGAATCGGATCAGCGACGTTTTCGAGGACGAGGTTCAGGCGGTCGCGCTCACCGCGCGCACTGATCTCACCCTGGCGAACGCGTTGTACTTGCCGTTCCAACTCGTTCGCCGCACGTCGCAGGTCGGTGACGTCGCGGAGCACGGAGAGAACGGAATCCTCTTGACCGGATCGTTCGCCGAGCGGGTGGGCGAGGACTTCGAAGAGTAGATCGTTGCCCTCGTCCGGGTCGACGAGGTTCAGCTCTCGCGGGCCGTGCTGCACGCCGCCGCTCATGGCCGCCTTCGAGAGGAAGGCCGTGAGCAGAAGGTTGTTCAACTCCACCGCGCGCCGCCGTCCGACGGAGTCGTCGTCGCGCGCCTGGAGTAGGCGCTCGGCCCGATGGTTCTGGACGATGATGTCGTTCGACGCGTTCGTGATGACGACCGGATCGGGAAGCGAATCGACGACGAGCGTCAGCCGCTCGCGATGCTGCGAGAGCCGGTTGGTCAACTCATTCGCCTCGTGCAGCGCCGCGAGGCGCGCGACGATGGGGCTTGCCAAGGCGATCAGCTGGATGGCCGAATCGGCGGCTGACGCGTCGATGTCGCCGGCCAGCAGGATGACGCCAGCCGGGGAAGTCGCGACGCGATGATCGAACGGCGAGAGCATCGTCATCGATCGCGACGAGATCAGCTCCGCCGCGCGCTCCTGTCTCATCACCTCGAGCGCGCCGCGCTGCAGCGGTTGTGACATCGGGACGCCGACCCACGGCGTCATCGCGTCGAACGCCCGCGGCCCCAACTCGGACAAGCCGCGAATGGGAAGCAGACTGAGCGCGCTGATGACGAGCGGGCTCGAAAGATCGCCGAGCGACACGCTGAACGGCGGCGGCGGAGAATCGAAGCCGTTACTCGCGATGGCAACCAGGCTGTGCTGTGCTGGGTCGACCTTGAGCATCACCGCTCGCCGCGCCGCGGTGATCTCCGCGAGCTGGGCGAGCAAATGCGAGGTCGCCGTCGGATAATCCGGCGCCTCGGCGATCGAAGAGAGGAGACCGGCGAGTTCGCGGTCTCCGAGCACAGCCATCTTAGGACCTTCTCCGGCGAGCTATTTGGCCTTCCGTTCCTCGAGTTGGCGGCGGAGCTCGGCGTTTTCACGCTGCACCCGCTCCAACTCGTCGCCGGCGGCGATCTCTCGCGGTCTCGACACCGGCGTCGTTATTCCAACCGCTTCCGAGTATTTCAGGTACGTATCGATCGAAGCCACGACGACGCGAGCCTCGACCGTAACAAGATCGATTCCAACCAGCGAAACTCGCACCCAGGCATCGATGACAATGCCTTTGTCCAACACGCGATCGAGGACATCGATGAGTGAACTGCCGCTCGGGGTGCGTTCGACGGCCATGTTATCCTTTTCCTCGTTGCTAAAGCGCCGGACTGCTCAGGGTGCTGATCATGTCTATGACCGTCTCGGCGGCTTCGACCGCACGCTCGACGAGCCGCTGCTCACGCCGGACGACTGTGCGAGGCGTGTGAGCTGTTCCTCGATTCGCGCCAGTCGAGCCTCTACCGCAGGTGTCGTCGCGGCCACGCCGACGGAAGTCGTCAGGCGCGGGTCGGTCCGCCACCAGTTCAAGCCGATCTGTTCTGCTTTGTCGATCGAGCAGACGAGCAGGCGAACCTGAATCGTCAGCAGCTCGACGTTCGCGAGATTGATCTTGATGTCGCCCGCGATGACGAGTCCCTTGTCGAGGACGCGGTCGAGGATGTCGACCAAGCCGTGCGTTCTCGAGGGGCTGACGAGCTCTGGCATGCAGTAGCCGTGAAGTGAGTGTTCGTACTGCGGTTACCGCAGCCGGCCCAACGGACCGAGATCGATGTTCAGATCCTCATCCGTCAGCCCGAAGATGCCTTTCAGCTCGTCCATCCGGTGATTCAGCTTGAGCAGCGCCAATCCGAGCTGCTCCACCTGCTCCTCGCTCAGCGTCCCGCCGTCCATCCGTCGAACAGCCTGGTGCTCGAGCACCTCGCGCAGCAGTTCTATCACGGTCAAGACAAGTCGCGCAAGCCCTTGCTCAACTCGCTCGGGGTCGGCGTTTATTCGCTCAGGAAGCGCTCGAGCCACCGCGGTCAATTCGGCCTCGAGCTGCCCACCGGCCATCGCCGCCTCTCCGCTCGGAGAGCCGGGCGCCGACTCCGATTTGGTCATGCTCAGTCCGCCAGTTTCATGCCGTGCGTCCCGACGGGTTCCCCCGTGAGGGAGCAGAAACTGTAGGGCGCGCGCGGCCCGATCAGGAGAAACCGGAACTCGCCGTCCGGCCTTACCTCGCCGAGCGCCCGCCGGTACTGAGGGATCGATTCGCGCGCGATGAGATGCGAGATCGTCCGGAGCGGGAGGCGGGTCACCTGATCGTGGACGGCGGAGCGCACGACCCAATCGCTGGTCGCGGCATCCAGTTGCGCCCCGAGGTGGTCCAAAGCGGACCGAACCGCGCCGGTAGCGTCCTCGCGCGCCCGTAGCGCCTCGAGGTAACGCCGGCCGGTCCCCGAAGAATCGAGATCGAACATCTCCGGAAGCACCGGCTGCAGATCCCGCAGCATCCGGCGCGTCGATGGAGTGAGCACGAGGGTCATTTCGACGAGACCCTGCACGGTCGTGACGAGCCGCTCGACCGACGGGCCC
>Ga0157372_10001414_pt1 | contig 25877 bp, 28 predicted proteins | sample C55metaG_FD_115307 | JGI IMG/M metagenome (GOLD analysis project Ga0157372, IMG submission 115307) | Corn rhizosphere microbial communities from Kellogg Biological Station, Michigan, USA - C5-5 metaG | ecosystem: Host-associated > Plants > Roots > Rhizosphere > Soil | place: USA: Michigan...
AGAATCATTATAAAACTCAAAAATGCGGTCGGTTTTATTAAAATTTCTGATCAGGCTTTTCAGCTGGTCAGACCTGTTGTAAAGGCTCAAAGCATCGCGCAGGGCGCCGGCTTTAAGGTTGGGTATGTCCTGGCCAACAACGGTAATAACCTGCTTCTCATTCTCGGCTGCCAGGCAAAACAAAACCTGCTCAATGGCATAGGTTTTACCAGAGCTGGTACCACCCTGGTTAATGACCACATGCGCCTTTGAGAAGTAATTACGCCTGAACAATACAGACGCTTCATAATCATTAGCAATCATAATTTTAGTTTTTTTGAGCGACTTATTAAAGCGCCACATCTTTTTCGGTAGACGCCGGTTGAGGACCGGCTTCGATCACTTTTACCGTGAGCGATTTGGCTTTGTTGCCTGCTTTTTTGGTTTTCGCCTTGTCGCCCCAACCCATGCTTTTTAAGGCAAACATGGCCCCGGTAGGGGCAGGGTAATGGAGCCGGCTTTCATAGTATGCCATCACCCTGAAACGGCCGCTCGACAGGATATCTTTATATCTGTCCATTTGCTCGTACTCATCAAATACCTCTTTACTGGTGAAGCCCAAATAAAGCGCCAGGCCCGTAAGTGTGACTGGTTCAGTGCTTTTGTCTGTATTGTTTTTTGAACGTTCAAAATACTCGTCAATAAGTCTGTTTAATGACTCACGGTTGTTGAATTTATGTTTTGTTCTGGCCATGGGTTTAATTGGGTTTTAAGGAGACGTCAGGCGCGTCCCAGGAAACTTTTTAAATAATGCGGTTTTGGCTGCTATTGGCATAGTTTTAACGTTAAAATTTGTTAAATGCTGTTCAGAAACAACTAATTGTCCCTTATCTTCGTATAAACTTACAATAAGCCTTTTATGAAGTTTTTTAGAGCTCTGTTAGTCGCTATTTTCTTTTCGGCAGTGATTGTATCCTGCCAGAAAGATGAGCAACCTGCAGATGGAGCTTTAGTTAAACCATTGGTTAAGCCGGATACCAGCGACAACTCAGGTAATTTCTTCGCAACTAAAGGCACGCTCAGCATCACGGTCGACGATTCGACCTATACATTCGATGCCACCAAAGACTCGATAGCTTTCATTAACGTTAATATCGACAGTAATAAATACTTTGGCTTAACTGCCATTAATAAGGCACATACCGTAAGTTTTGGAATCAGCTCGCCGGGCTTTGCCGGGCCCGAGCTGGATAATATGATAGCCGGAGGCCAGCTGTTGTTTAATGTCGACGGAAAACACATTAAACAACTGGCGCTTTCAAATAAAGCTGGAAATAATCTATCAAATGCTATCCACCTCAATAAATACATGCAAGATAGTGTGTTAACCAAGGGGACATTTACTACCCTCATGTCTAAAAAAGACGATGATGGGAGCGAGCATGTGGTGACCGGTACTTTTAACCTGCTGCGTAAATAATCAACAGATTTTCTCTTTTAATCGCCGGACAATACAAAGATAAATAAAAATTATGATAACTATGCTATTTGGCATAATATTTTACCAAATTTTTTCTTCGACAACCTCGGTTTCCACTAATTGTGTGAGAATAGTTTTTACTACGGCCTCGCGTGCCCACCGCTGTTCGGTTACTGATGCGTCTTCCTGGTACCATCTTATCGGTTCATTAATTTCAATACGGGTTTTATAAATAAAATGCTTTTTAGGGTGCATTTTGGTACCTTCATAGCTATTCAGATTTTCGGCCCTGATTACCTTGGCAAATTGTTTGGCGCTGATATCCAGCTGCAGGCACTCGTCGAGTGTGTTTTTGAAATCGTGCTTGTCTTCCAGCCAAAGGGTCAGTGTTTCGCCGTTCAATTCATGATCAGCTACTGAAATGCGGCTGTAATCATAATCAACAGAAATGATCATCCACCATAGTTTGTCTTTTAGTTTTTGTGTAATCTTTATCATTTTTTATGCAATAAAAGGTTGGGCCGCCGTTGCCGGCGGCCGGATTAATTTTTAGGTATTTTAAATTTTCCCTTACTGGGCAGGAAAGGGTGGTACCCATCCCGGTAAGTGTTTTTGTATGGCAGTAATTTCTTTACTGTACTTGTCGCAAACAGCGTAATAAGCTTTTAAGCGGATGAGTAATTGGTTATCATCTGTAACGCTGCCGTGTGTAGGTCGCGGTTTGCTTTCTTGTAGTGCGGTGTAGGCTATGTGCATCGGTTGGTTGTATTAGGCTATTCTGTATTTCATATGGGCAGGTATTGTTTTTTGTCGTTTCCTTTAACTAAGGGTAGGTGCCTTGCCTGTAGTTTAAATCGTGTTTCAGTAATTCTGTATTCATTTTTCTGTATATTCTGTAATTTTATTTGGATGGTATTCGGATATGTGTTAGTTTAGCTCTGAATAACGATACAAATATAAAGAAATATCTGTATTTGAAATCAAGAAAAAATTAAAAATAGTTTTCAACAGCATATGGAATCGCCCGAAAAAGTCAATAAAATCAAGAACATTCGTCCTGAAACTCTGGAGTTTATCATTTTGTATAATCAGCTCAAAGGCAAGGCATTTACAGGCAATGCGCAACTGGCCGAGGTGCTGGGTTTTAATTCGGCAAGCTCCATTACAGAGATTATCAAGAGTCGTCAGAACATCGATCCTGAAAAATTCAGAATTTTTAAAACGCATTATAAAGATTTTATTGACGGCGTGGCTCATGTACCTGCTACACAGGTTTCAAAAGTTGCCGAGGGTATACCTATGTACGAGATAACGGCTACAGCTTCGGGTGTTGAGGTTTATAACGATATTAATGATGCACAGCCTGTAGGGCGCATGAATTTTCCGGGTATTGAAGATTGCGACTTTGCTTTGCCCGTTTGGGGGCATTCTATGTATCCATATTTAGAAAACGGCTGTTGGGTGGCGCTAAAGGTTATCCACGACAAAAAAATATTACCCGGCGAGGTTTATTATATTGAATGGGGCGATTACCGCATGTACAAGCGTTTATTGCTGAGCGATAAAGAAGGCGAGGTGATTGCGCACTCTGACAATACTACTGAGATGATTGGTCATCAGCTAAAATATGCGCCTTTCCCTATTAAAATAGCTGATATTAAAAAGCTGTGCCTGGTTAAGGACATCCACAAAAAACATAATCATTAATGGCCGCAGTGGCTTTAAAATAACCATGTATATTTCATTTAAAAATAAGGCTTTACATTTATCGTGGTTTGCTTATACTTGCACCGTATGGTAGACGATAGTATTGTAAAACGCATAAAAATTATTGTTAAAGATTATGGCGGCCAGCTGGCGCTTGCCGGGGCTATTGGTGTCGACCAGGGCTTTATCAGCAAGGTGATCAATCAAAAGCAGGAGGTGAGTTATTATCTGATCAGTAAACTATGCTTTCAGCTTAAATATTCGCCTGAATGGCTCATTTTGGGAACCGGCGATAAGAAGATCAACAAAGCCGAATCGCCAAAATTGATTACCGAGATACAGATGATGCGCACTGAGCTGGATATTCTGCACGCACGCATGCGCGCTTTTGAGATGGAAATAAAAGAACTGAAGGAGCATAATAATATTCAGCGCGCCGGATAATTAGCTATTCAAATTGTTTAGAGAGATTGCCGCACTCGTATTGTCATTTCGAACTGCAGTGAGAAATCTATACATTGTATTCACACCATACTTAGCGTGTATAGATCTTTCCCTACGGTCGAGATGACACCAGGTAGAAATATATTATCGTCCTTTTATAATCCTTTCAGAAATTGAGGATAATATAAAAAAGAAAGGCCCCCGAAATTTCGGGGGCCTTTCTTTTTTATCGGTCTTTCGATTAGAAAGTATAACGAACACCGAATTGCATTTGCCATCTTGAGTTGAACAAATCAACTGAGTATGGTACTCCTGGATCCTGGAATGTATACTTAGGATAAGTTGTACCCGCGTTTGCAAAAGACGGAGTAGTTTTTGGTGTTAAACCAACACTTGATGTTGAGTTATAAGTGTTGGCTGAAAAATAGTATTGACCCCATTTTTTGTTCAACAGGTTGGTAAGGTTAACAATGTCATAAGTAAATGTGATCATTTGTTTGTGCTTACCATTACCGAATTTGAAGTCTTGAGTGAAACGGAAATCTAAATCGTTGTTCCATGGTGTAAACGCGGCGTTACGCTGAGTGAAATCGCCACGGCGGGAACTTAAATATTTGCTCTTGTCGATAAAGGCATCAAAAGCAGCAGCTTGTTCTGCAGCTGTTGCACCACCGGCAATGTCGCTAAAGAAGTTGACAGTCTCGCCTTTTTTAGGGATGTAAGCTAAGCTAACTTGCTGACCGGTACCATCGATAGCGTTAGGGTAGAAACCATAAGTGTATGGGTTACCGGATTGTGCACTAAAGAAGAAGGTGAAGTTAGCAGTGAAGTTGCCTTCTTTATCCCAGTCGTGACGGTAGTTGACATTTGACACGATACGGTGACGGATATCAAAGTTTGAGTTAGCCAGGCCAGGATTGTTTGGATTCAAGGCTTGGTTTAGCTGCCAGTTTGATTCCATTGAGTTACGGATACCGTTGGTGATATCTTTAGAGTGACCGTAGGTATAGGCAACGTTAGCACTTAAGCCGAATGGGAATACTTTGCCAATTTGACCTGTAATGCTGTAACGGTAGCCCTGATCGGTATTTGATAACTCATAGGCGTTTGTATACAACGGGTTAATTTTAGTATTAACAAATATTGGCTGTTGGTGCTGAGTATCGTAAGGATAGTAAGTTACGTTATCAGTAGTGTTAACTTGTTGGAATTTCAAGTCATGAATAACTTTAGTGTAAATACCTTCTAAAGTAAATTTCCATTGATTGTCAGTAGTACGGTCAACCGCTAAACTGCTTCTCCATACCTGAGGCATTTTAAAGTTGTTATCAACTAGGTCGGCTTGAGTTGCACCTGCAGCGTTATGGATGTCAAGAGGACCACCACCAGCACCACCATGGGCAGCTACATAAGCAGCGCCCCCGTCAGCAGGAGCCTGTACTACACTTATACCAGCCGGAGGGGTTTTGGTATCGTAAGCACCGTAAGTTACACCGTTGTTGTAGAACGCGTAGCCTAACCATGCAAATGGAATACGGCCTGTAAAGGTACCTGTACCACCACGAACAATAACGCTTTGATCGCCGTTTACGTCCCAGTTAAATGAAACGCGAGGGTTGATCTCGATGTTGTTTAAATATTTGTTGGTGATGTCTTTTGGCTTGGTATAAGTATAGGTGTTGCCATAGTTAGGATCAACCGGAGCGCCTGTTGTTTTAGTACTCAGTGGTTGTTTGTCTGGCAAGCCCGCATAATCGAGGCGGATACCTGCGGTTAATTTGAAGTTATCGCTTAACTGAATATCATCCTGACCGTATAAACTTAACAGGTTAACTTTAAACCTGGCTGATGGGTTAGCCAGAATATAGTCTCTGTTATTGTTAGTATAGTTAAAGTTAGCACGAACACGTGAAGGGTTATCAGCTAAGAAGTTAGCTATGCTGCTAAATGCATCACGACCGTTCCATGCGTTAACGAAGTTATAAGTGATGTCGTAAAACTCGTTGTGGGTACCAAAAGTAAATGTGTGTTTACCGGTTGTCCATGTCAAGTTATCACTGAACTCGGTAGTTTTTTGGTGCATATCAAAGATAGCAGCCTCGCGGTCAGTACCAATGAAAATGGTTGTACCAGGAGTTCTGCCAGTGATCTCAATTTGCGGTAAAGCAGGATTTGAATTTGGTGCACGATAGTCATGGACATTTGAGTAACCAAACACCAAACTGTTGCTTACCGAGTTTGAGAATCTTGATTTCCACTCAGCAACAGTTGAACTTGAGTTGTTGTGTGAAGTATAATCGATGCTACCAAAGCGGAAGTTTTGTTGATCGCGCTCTAAGTTGGTAGCTTGAGATGAAATTGTATTGTTACGAATAGTTAACTGGTTGTTATCGTTGATATTCCAGTCTAAACGGTTAAAATACTTGTTTGAGTTTGAGAAGATGCTGGTGTTATCATAAGCACCGGCATTAAAACCTGCAGCTGCAAATTTAGCCGAGATAGCTTGTGCATCTGCTAAAGTCAGGATGTTTTGAGAACCTGCAGTACCTGCGCCCGAAATAACCGGATCGACGCGACGGGCAAACTCCTCGCTGCTAAAGAAGAACAATTTGTTTTTGATGATAGGAAAACCTACTCGGAAACCGGTGTTCAGGTCACGGAATGCTGATGGTAATTTGGAGCCATCGCCACCTGAAGCCGGATTAGCATTGTTCGGACCGATCATGCCTGCGCCACGGCCATAAGCATAAGCAGAGCCTGTAAGCTCATTTGTACCGCTACGGGTTACTGCATTGATACTACCGCCTAATACGTTACCAATTTTGATATCGTAAGGAGCAACATAAACCTGGATATCCTGGATAGCATCCAAAGAGATAGGGCTTGTACGGGTACTGCTACCAACCTGACCGGAAGCATTGGTTTGACCACCCAATGATGGACTGAAACCAATAGCGTCATTGTTGATGGCACCGTCAAGCGTTACGTTGTTGTAACGGAAGTTTGTACCCTGAAATGAGTTGTTGTTACTTTGTGGTGTGTTACGGGTTAAATCCTGTAAGCTACGGTTCAAGCTAGGTTGAGTACGAATTTGGTTCGCGTTGATACGTGTACTGGCACCTGTTTTAGCCGGGCCCCGGCTTTTAACTTTAACTTCGTTCAAAGCAGTTGATGCTTCATTAAGTAAGAAGTTAAATGTTGCATTACCTAATTGTAAGGTGATGTCTGAACGCTCGTCGTTTTTGTAACCCACGAAAGTTGCGGAAATAGTGTAAGGTCCACCCGGGCTAATGTTTTGAACGCTATAGCGTCCTTCGGCGTTGGTTTGTGATGCATATTTGGTTCCGGTGCTGGTGTTTAGTACTGTTATGCTAACACCCGGCATCGCTGCGCCTTTAGCATCTGTTACCTTACCGGTTAATACCGATGTTGTAATCTGGGCGTTTGCAGTACCTGCAACTACCAGTAACAAGAAAGATAATAGAATTGAATAAAATTTTTTCATGTGTGAAATTTTGATTCACAAAGATGCCTCGGCTCTGTTAATTCAGTGTTAATTAACGATTACGATTAGCTTATCATCTTAACAATGGGAAATACTGTTGTTAATCTTTTGTTAACATTGAAAAAAGTTTAATAAAGCGGATTTCCTACTGACATAGGGCTGTCATTAAGCTGTGGTTCCTTTGTATCAACAAAACACAAAAACCATTAATGTTATGTCAATCATCAAAAAATTATTGAAAGAAATTGAGCAGGAAGCTCAAACCACTCGTAAGTTTTTAGCCATTATTCCGGAAGATAAATTTGACTGGAGGCCGCATCCCAAAAGCATGAACTTAATGCAACTAACCAACCATATTGCTGAGCTGCCTGCCTGGATCAGCATGGCTATCACTACCGACGGACTGGATTTTCATGCTAATCAATACGAGCCTAACCAGGCTAAAACATCGGCCGATTTATTAGAAACTTTTGAAAATGCTTATGCCGACGGCCGCGCTCATCTGGAAAATACAACCGAGGAGGAGCTGGAAAAGCCATGGATACTACGCAACGGCGAAATAATACTGGCAAATATGAATAAATATGAGACGGTGCGTGTATCTATAGCTCAAACTATTCATCACCGTGCGCAACTGGGTGTTTACCTGAGATTATTAAATATACCAATCCCGGGCAGCTATGGCCCAAGCGCTGATGAGCTGGAAGCGATGCAGGCATTCGCAAAACAATAAAAAACCCATCCCTGCACTAATATGAAAAACATGAAAGCGGCTGCTCCGAGGTTTTGGGGCGGCCGCTTCCATTAAGTCACAAATTTGTTTGGGTTAAATCTCTCGCAAAATAATTTCATACATTGCCCGCTGTTATAGCACCCTGATTATGAAAAGAGATTTAACCGCAATAACTATCCTGTTATTTGTTTGGTCAAATACCATGCTGTTTGCCCGTAATGGCCGAGATAGCATCACAACAAAAAAAAACGCTGACATTATCATCAGCCTCAATAAAAACAAGCCCGGTATAAAAATTCCAGACGATTTTATTGGACTAAGCTTTGAAACAGGCGCCGTTCGAAAAAATAACGCCCGTTTTGATGGGTATTTTTTTTCTCCGCAAAACATGCAAACGGTAAATATTTTCAGGTTTTTGGGTATTAAAAATCTCAGAGTAGGCGGTGGCGCGGTTGATTTTAATAAGACTTTTCCAACCCTTGCCGATATTGATCAATTATTTGGTTTTGCGAAGTTGCTTAATATCAAGGTGGTTTATTCTTTTAAACTATTAGATGGGGATGTTAATGAAAATGTCAGGATAGCAAAATATATCTGGAGCCACTATAGAGATAACCTACAATGTTTTGCGATAGGGAACGAACCCGACTGGGATTCATACAAAAAAGTTGATCCTGAAATAAAAGACTATCCTACCTTTTTAGCCAAATGGAAAAAGATGGCCAATGCGATAGTAGCAGCAATACCCGGGGCCAAATTTATTGGTCCGGACACCGGCTCGAATTACCCGGTACCGGGAGTCAAGAAGACATATTATATGGGGCAGCCGTGGACCGTACGTTTTGCCGACGATTTGAAAGCATCGAACCTGATTTTATATCTGGCGCAGCATAATTATGTAGGCGAAGATGCAGTGGCCATGAACAGATCAGCATCTTATTTAATTTCAAATATGCTTTCTGCCGACTGGACAAAAATTCAATACCCGCTATTGCTGGATTCCGTGCTTAAGCCTGCTATTAATAAAGGATATACCTACCGGCTCACAGAATCAAATAGTTTTAGCAGTGCAGTCCCAGGCGGCAGCAACTGCAACGCAACAGCGCTGTTTGCATTGGATTATTTGCATTGGTGGTCGCAGCATGGATGTGCAGGTATAAACTTTCATAACAAGCAATGGGTGCTAAATGCCCCAATTTTGATGAATGCCGATGGCTCATTGCAAATGGCCCCAATTTGTTATGGCATTAAAGCTTTTGATGTTTCTGGTAAGGGGACGACGCAGCCACTGCAGATATCTAACCCGCAAAATGTAAACTGCACCGCTTATGGCGTAAGGGCAAAGGATACCTTATATATAACTATCATCAACAAAGAACATGGAAGTAATTTGACCGACGCCAATGTCGATTTGAAACTTGGCGCCAAAATAAACAAAGCGAAATATATCACCCTTTCAACTCCTAATGGTAATATTGCCGCTCTGAGCGGACTTAAACTTGGCGGCGCCGCATTTAAGAACGATGGCACCTGGACCCCGCAATGGAAAACCGTTGAAAATGCCGGCAAAGGAAACTTAAGGGTTAAAGTTCCTGCAAGTTCGGCTATGATTGTTAAGATACCTTATTAATATATAGCTTTCGAAAGGTTTGTCATTCTGAGCGATAGCGAAGAATCTTATACGCTGGATTAATCGCTTAAACAAGATCCTTCGCTATCGCTCAGGATAACAACAAAAGCAACGTTTGTCATTTCGAGCATAGCGAGAAATCTATACATGTACATTCATTATCTGCTCAGCCTGAGTATAGATCTCTCCCTATGGTCGAGATGACATCGATTGGAAATATTAGCCAATAGCCGGTGTTACAACCGCACCGCTATTATTGATAGCTTACATTTAAAGTAATAGGCACGTTCAAAGCTTTTGATATAATACAATTAGCTTTAGCGCCTTCGGCAATTTCTTTGAATTTTTCTTCAGACACGCCTTCTATCACTGAACCTTTCAATTCAAGATGAATACCGGTGATACTCAATGCCTGCATATCCAGATCAAGAATGGCGTCAGTCGTCAAATCGCCCGGCGTAAAACCGGCTTGCGACAGTTGTGCGCCAACAGCCATAGTAAAGCAGCCTGCATGAGCCGCAGCAATCAGCTCTTCAGGATTGGTGCCAACGCCATCGGCAAAACGGGTTTTAAATGAGTATTGGGTATTATTTAATACGGTGCTTTGGGTTGAAATTTCGCCTTTACCTTCTTGCAAGGTTCCATTCCAATGAGCATGTGCGGTACGTTTCATAGTTTTAGTTTTTAATTGTTATATGTGTAAATATATGCGTTTTTAAATTTCAAACAGATCAACCAACTGTTAACTAATCTTTAAAACACAAAAGATCAGTAAGTGTTGGCGACTAATGACTAATGACTAATGACTAATGACTAATGACTAATGACTATTTCGCCCACTTGGCCCGTTCATATTGCACCGGCCATTTAATATCAGCGTTTAACTCATGCGCCGCACGCAGCGGGAAATGCGGATCGCGCAGTAACTCGCGGGCAATGATAACTATATCGGCTTGTCCATTGGCAATAATCTCTTCAGCTTGTTTAGCTTCGGTTATCATGCCTACAGCACCGGTTAAAATACCTGTTTGACGCAAAGCTTGGGCAAACTCAACCTGGTAGCCCGGTTTAAGCGGGATAGGAGCCAGCACGTTACCGCCCGATGAGCAATCTACCAGATCAACACCTTTATCTTTCAATATTTTTGCTAACGCGATGGATTCGTCGATGGTCCAGCCGCCCTCGGTCCAGTCGGTTGATGAAATACGGACAAACAGCGGTTTTGATGCCGGCCATGTTTCCTGAACGCTGTCAATCACCTCTAACAACAAACGGATACGGTTTTCAAACGAGCCGCCATATTCATCAGTACGTTTATTGCTTAGCGGCGAATAAAACTCATGGATCAAATAGCCGTGCGCGCCGTGTATCTCAATCACATCAAAACCCGCTTGTAAAGCGCGTGCGGCTGCTGCTTTAAAAGCAGCTTTTATTTTTTCGATGCCGGCTTTATCTAATTCAAGCGGCGCTTCTTCTTTTTCGCTGAAGGGGATAGCACTTGGCGCCAAAGCTTTCCAACCGTTGAGCTGGTCGGATGTGATTTTCGCGCTGCCTTTCCACGGTAACTCGTGGCTGGCTTTGCGGCCGGCATGAGCCAACTGTATACCCGCAAAAGCACCCTGTTCATGTATAAAATCAGTAATTTCTTTAAGTTTCGCGATATGCTCGTCTTTATAAATACCCAAATCGCCATAAGTAATACGGGCCTCAGGGGATACTGCTGTAGCTTCAGCAATTACCAGCGCCGCGCCGCCCACGGCCATACTGCCCAAATGCACCAGGTGCCAGTTGTTGGCAAAACCATCCTCGCTGCTATACTCGCACATGGGCGACACGACAATGCGGTTTTTAAGCTCAATGTCTTTAATTTTTAAGGTAGAAAATAGTTGTGACATGTTGACTTTTTTGCGGTAAATATGGATACTAATATTGGCATCCATCTCATAATTTTGTCAGATATGCGAAGTGGGTCAGATAATCTATTCCACTTTTTCTTCACGCTTTACCAATAATACTTCGTCGCCATCCAGCGGCAGATAGCCGTATTCATAACAAAAATGGTAGGTTTTGCCGTTTTGGGTGTCGTATTTATTAGTAAGATATTTAAAGTCGAAACCTTTGGCCGCCATTTTGGCTTTGGTGGTTTTGGTTTTGCCCGTCGGGTTCAGCTCTTCCAGAATACGGCGGTTGCGCTTCAGGATATTGTTGATGTTGCGCACCAGATTATAACTGTTGCTGTTGAGCTTGTTGTTATAATTGTTGCGGCACAGATCGTTACAAAACTTCTTGTCGGCGCGTCCATGTATGGGGCTGCCGCAGTCCAGGCATACTTTTTCGGTTTCCATAGCACTAAGTTATAGAATATAATATCCGATTGCAAGCGTTTGCAAACGGATATTGTCGTTTATAAGCAATTAATATCCGACTAATGTTTTCATCCTGCTGCAACTTTGCATCATCAAACAGAAACAAAGTATTAATAGATAAGCAGAAAAAAATCATGAACTCATTAAGAAACAGCGTACGCCTGGTAGGCAACCTGGGTATGGACCCCGAAGTAAAAACATTCGATAGCAATAAAAAACTGGCCAAACTATCATTAGCTACCAGCGAAAGCTACAAAAATGAAAAAGGCGAGCGGGTGACCGACACCCAATGGCATAACCTGGTGATATGGGGCGCACAGGCCCAGATAGCCGGCGACCTGCTAAAAAAAGGCGACGAAATAGTAATCGAGGGTCGTCTGAATAACCGTAGCTACATAGATAAAGACGGTAACAAAAAATATCTCTCAGAAATTGTAGTGAACGAATTTTTGAAAACTAACAGCCGCGGCTAGCGGTAAAAAATATCCTATCCTAAACCTTCATTATCAATAACCTAACCTTATCACAAATCCTAAACCTTATCACTATATTTGTTATGTACTTAGAAGCAAAAGAAACCGCCCGGCTATATCAGTTGTTATCTGATAAATTAGGTAATGACACCACCGAGGCCATGTTTAAATACATCGATAACAAAACTGAACGATCTGTGGAAGCAACCATTAAATTATTAGCTACAAAAGACGATGTCGCAAACGTCAGATATGAGCTTGCTAAGGATATTGCTGAAAGTAAAGCAGATACCATAAAATGGATGTTTATATTTTGGATTGGTCAAATAGGTGCCACTTTAGCAATAGTAGCTTTGTATGTGAAAAAGTAAGTATTAAAGAGTTATGAAAGGTAGCGTCTGTTCGTTGGCAACCAAAGAAGATATTTGTATTGTTCGGAAAGAAATAGTCGCGTTTAAAACCGAAATTATTAGATGGATGTTTATCCTTTCTATAAGTCAGGTAGTGGCGATTTGGATATTTCTGTCACTCCTTTTAAAGAAATAAAATAAAGAAGCCCGCTCAAAGCGGGCTTCTTTATTTATATGCGGTCCTTTATCCAGGCTTCAAAATCACTAATCGACGAAAATATATATTCGGGATGCAGCAAACGCAGGGCGCTTTCATCGGCGGTGCTGGCCCAGGCTGCGGCAGCTATCGGGATACCTAATTCTTTGCAGTATTTGATGTCACTCGGAGCATCGCCCACATACAAGCTTTCGTGAGCTGCAGTGCCCAACTGCTTCAACACCGAGCGAATACCGTTAACCTTATTCGGCCCCTCAGGCGAACCCGTTTCTAAAACTTCGAAATAAGATGACAAGCCAAATTGGTTTAAAGATATCCGGGTGCTATGAATGCCTTTGCCTGTTACCATTGCCAATAATACACCTTTGCTTTTCAAAAGCTCCAGCAACTCTTTGATGCCTGCGAATGGTACAGGGCAGGTGTGGTGCAAATCTTCATAATGTTTTAAATAAGCGACAATACCCGCCTGTTCTTGCGCAGGTATTAGCTGGCGGATAGTGCCTTCTTCAGATGGTCCAAAAGTAGCTATGATCTCTTCTTCACTGACGGTTTTACCTAATAACGGTTCTACGCTTTTTTTGAACGCAGCAATACAAAGGGGCAAGGTGTCAGCAACAGTGCCGTCGAGATCAAAAACGACGGCTTTTATTTTTGAGGTAGATGTCATGATATAAGATTTATGGCGTCACCGTGGCTACCGGCAATACCTTGCCATTAAAAAACTTATGACCGGTCAAAGCAAAGTCGGCAATATATTTACCCATCTCAAAAGCCATAACCGGCGATTGATAACCCGGGAAAGCTTTCTCCAGCATCTCAGTCTGAGCCGAGCCCAAGGCCAGGCAATTAACTTTGATGTCTTTTTCTGCAAATTCCTGCGCCAGGCATTCGGTTAAGGTATGCAAAGCAGCTTTGCTGGCCGAGTAGGCCGATAAGCCAGGGAATTTAGAGCTGCCCTGAAAACCACCCATCGAGCCAATATTCAGGATATGTGATCCGGCTGGCATAAACTGTTGCAGGCTCTGTATTATGCGCACATGACCAATGAAATTGCTTTGTAGCATTTCTACAAAGTCGCTTTCAGTAAGGTCCATGAAAGGTTTATTAATGAGCGCTCCCGCATTGTTGATCAGGATATCCACTTTGCCATCAAAATGGCTGTTGATGAATTGTTGCAGCCCATCGTAATCGTCATGCACAATATCAAAAGCGATAGGATAGAGGACGCCATCCGGATTAAGGTCTAACGCTATCTGCGCCAGTCGCTCCAGTTTGTCTTGCGAGCGCGCCAGTGCCATTACTTTATGCTTGCCGGCGGCTACCGACTCAATTACCGCTTCAAACCCTACGCCGCTGCTGGCTCCTGTTACAATGATATTCATAGCTTATTGATTTAATCCTGCTCCAGTTTATCGTCTCTGAAAACATAGTAAACACCCAGCAGGGATATAATGGCCGATATCACATAAAACGAAAGACTCAGCACCACAGCCAGTTCGCCATTCATGTGAAATAACTCGGTAATAGCATATTTGTAAATAAACTCCCTGAAGCCCAAGCCGCCCACGCTAAACGGAATTACCGCCGCCATTGATGACATTAAAAATGCCGAAAGATATGGTGCAAACTTATCATCATGATGCAGACTTAATAATACCAAGATGATGGTTAATACTTGCAGAGACTGCACACCCAGCGCTTTTATATGCGCTTCCCAGAAATATTTGGTATAATCATGAAAGAACTTGTAGATCACGAAATAATAAATAGCCGTACCGACCAAAAAGATGATCCAAGGCCAAAATATCGGGATGTTAAGCTGCGGCAAAAAGATCACCAACACTACCGTAATGAAACCTATCGCCCAAAAACCACTCAGGCGGTCGAACAATATCGCCCAAAAAACCTTTTTGGCCGGTTTTTTATAACGCTTGTTAAGCAGGTATATTTTGTAACCGTCGCCGCCTATGCCGCCGGGCAGGCACAGGTTGTAAAACATGCCCAACATATATAGTCGCAAGTTGAATTTCCAACTGATATGCAGGTCGATCGACTTGAAAAAGCTCAACAACCTTGATGCCGATACAATGGTCGAGATGAAGAAGCAACCTATGGCCGCCAATATCCACCAGGGGTTTGATTGTGCTATGAGGTGCTTTACCGCTTGTATATCAATCTTACTGAAAACGTAATAAAGCAATACACAAGTCACAGCTATCTTCAAGATCAGCTTGGTGATGCTCCATAGGCGCGATTTAAACGTTTTGGGCTGCTTCTCGCCCGTTATTTCTTCCGGTGTTTCAAAGGGGAAGGTCTCGCCTGGGGCAAATTGGCCTTCCTGTTCGTCGTTGTTGTTTACCATATTTAGATGTGGTACAAATTGCTGCAAAGGTAGTTTTTTTAGAGATTAGTTGAGTAGTGAGTGGTGAATAGTGAATGGGCAATAAATAGTTTTAAAATAGGATACTCACTACTCACCATTCCCTACTCACCGTATTATTAGAAACCTGTGACTATAAAACTTTAAATAACTAATCGATAATCACCAATCTCTAATCGCTAAACACTATTTTTGCAAAAAATTTCAAGGATGAGTAAAGTACAGGTAGGTATAGTGCAGATGAGCTGCACCGCCAACAAGCACGAAAATTTACAAAAAGCTATTGCAAGGGTTCGCGATGCTGCTGCAAAAGGCGCGCAGATTGTTTGCCTGCAGGAGCTTTTTACATCGCTTTATTTTTGTGACGTTGAAGATCATGACAATTTTTTACTGGCCGAGGTTATCCCTGGTCCGTCAACTGATGAGCTTTCAAAGGTTGCCGCCGAATTGGGTGTAGTGATTGTGGCGTCGCTGTTTGAAAAACGCACGCAGGGCCTTTACCATAACACCACTGCAGTTATAGATGCAGACGGTGCCTACTTAGGAAAATATCGTAAGATGCATATTCCTGACGATCCGGGTTTTTACGAAAAATTTTACTTCACCCCGGGCGACCTGGGTTATAAAGTTTTCAAAACCAAATTTGCTACCATCGGCGTGTTGATCTGTTGGGATCAATGGTATCCTGAAGCAGCGCGTATCACTGCTTTGATGGGTGCCGAAATATTATTCTACCCAACGGCCATAGGCTGGGCCTTAACCCAGGACGAGGCAACCAACGTTGAGCAGTACAACGCATGGCAAACCATCCAACGCTCGCATGCAGTGGCTAATGGCGTGCATGTGGTTAGCGTGAATCGTGTGGGTGAAGAAGCCGGCGTTAAATTCTGGGGCGGATCTTTCTTTGCTAATCCGTTTGGTACGGTGATGCATCAAACCAGCCACGATCAGGAAGAAGTGATTGTTCAGGAATTGGATCTGAATAAAACCGATTACTATCGTACGCACTGGCCGTTCCTGCGCGACAGACGCATTGATTCATATCAGCCGATAACCAAGCGTTTGCTTGACGAAGAATAAGAAATAATAACTTGTCATTGCGAGGAACGAAGCAATCGCGAACTTTTCTCCTTGCGATTGCCGCGCTACGCTCGCAATGACAATTGCATCATATCATGGAATATCCAAAACAAAAAGGGCTATTTTTTCCTGCCGAATGGCATCCGCATAAAGCCACCTGGTTAAGCTGGCCGCATAAAGAGGAATCATGGCCGGGCAAGATCATGACTATCTATCCGCAATACTGCGAGTTTATCAAGGCTTTAACGGCCGGCGAACTGGTGCGCATTATTGTGAAGGATGAATACATGGCTGCTTTTGCTAAAGAGCAGCTAATGTTGGCTGGTGCCGATTTGCATAAAATTGAATTCTTTGAGTTTGGGACAAATGACGCCTGGTGCAGAGATCACGGTCCGGCGTTTTTGATTAACCCGGCTACCCGCGAAAAAGCTATTGTCGACTGGGGTTATAACGCCTGGGGCGGCAAATATCCTCCGTTTGATCTGGATGACGTGATCCCGACCAAAATTGGCAAACATTACGGACTGGAAGTTTATCATCCCGGCATTGTGATGGAAGGCGGTTCGGTTGATTTTAATGGTAAAGGCATTATACTGACCACTACTGCCTGCCTGTTGAACCCGAACCGTAACCCAACTCTCAATCAGGGACAAATAGAAGAATACTTATACAACTACTATGGCGCCGAGCAAATTTTATGGCTGGGCGATGGTATTGTTGGCGATGACACCGATGGCCACATTGATGACATTACCCGCTTTGTAAATGAAGATACTGTGGTTACCGTAGTTGAAGAAAATAAAAACGACGATAACTACCATCTGCTGCAAGAAAACCTGGACACGCTGAAAACCATGCGTTTGCTGAACGGTAAACAGCTCAACATCATCGAGCTGCCAATGCCTGACGCCGTGATTTATGACGATCAGCGCCTGCCTGCATCATACGCTAACTTCTATATTGGTAATGCTGCAGTTGTGGTACCAACCTACCGTTGCGATAAAGACGAAAAAGCCCTGCAAATTCTGCAGGATTGTTTCCCTGACCGTAAAGTTATTGGTATTGATTCAACTGATATTATCTGGGGATTGGGTAGTTTCCATTGCCTGAGCCAGCAGGAGCCTGAGGTGTAATCTTTATTACGGTATTTTCCGCCTTGTCATCCTGAACATAGTGAAGGATCTTATATGCGCGATATGTAAAGCGTATAAATTATTTCGCTGTCACTCAATATGACAAAACGGTTTTTATTAATGGCAATCCTTTAATTACGATAAACCATGAACCAGGGTATATGCAATAAGCCTGGTTTTAGATCAATCTTTACACTATCGCCCACATTGGTATTATCATAAAATGAGCGATCCACACTGATTTGTTTTTGTTCATGGCACGGTCCCCAGGTGCTGAGATATAAATAATAAGAGGTGCTTTTGCCATGGCTAATGTGGTGGCCCAACACAGAAGCCTTATAGTATTGATCGGGCGATTTATCGTAGCCGCAATTAATTTCATTCACAGTCCCGAAGGAATAAAACAGCGATAAGCCAGCCATCAAAATGATTTGAGCCGTAAGGTTATTATTTAGTGACGTATTAACACCTAACCTGAATATAGTAATGGCCACAACTACTCCGAGGCCGATAAACGGTAGCCAAAAATTATCGAAACTGTAAATTTTATACATCGCCAGTGATTTGGCGAACAACGCAATTGTGGGCGCAATAAATCCAAGTATTACAAACGGATAGATGCTTCTTTTACTATCCGAAAAGAATTTGATCAATCCATTGCTGGTAATAATAACAGCAATACTTAACAATGGATAGGCGATTGCCAAAATTGTAAAAATTGGCTGCTTTAAAAGTATGCAGCCAACGGCAACTACTACGCCCCCAATATTGTAAGCCATAGCTGTTTTTTTCGCCTTGCCCAGCTTAGCTTGTCTTTCTTCAACCGTAAAACCCAGATTAGGGTCTTGCAATAGGTTTTGTTGTTGTTCATCAAGGTCCACCGCATCCAGATCTGTAAACGTGCCTTTCAGATAATTTACCAGTTGATTGTCAGAATTTAAATTAGCGTAGTTTACAATTGCGACATCTGCCTGACTCGGGTTCTTGGATACAATTGTTATCCGTTTTTGTCCAAATCTGATTCCTTTAACATCGCTAATGGCTATCTCTCTGGTTTTAAATGGTCCTGCAATCGTAATAGTTCCGTTGGATAAGGTCACCTTCCGCCATACCGCATTTATAACGATAATTCCACCAATAGCAGTAAAATAGACCGGCACAAAATAAGTAAGGTTGTTTCTGTGAGGTAGTGTAAGGATGAATAAGCCGGCGCCTATTAAAGCTGCTCCCAATAAATAATAGAATATTTTTAGTCCGTTTTTTACTGTAAATTCTTGTTGCATGATTAATAATTGTGATACTACAAGATAGGTAATTAGGTGATGTTTTTGCAATTGGACTATATTGCTAAACCATTGTTTCAATTCGCCCGGAAATTATTTGACCGGTAAGGTATCTCACCCCAACTTTTTAACCGACAAAATAGCCGCGTTTACCGAGTTCTTGCCTATCGGTCGCCAGTTTTAGTTTTAGCTGATTATATTAGTGCCTTACTTTTGAGTAAGATTTAAAACTAAGAAAATGAATAACGATATAAATAAACCACATGTGCCTAACAATGGTAAGGCCATGGCCGGCATTGTGTTGTTGCTGGTTGGAGGCGCTTTGCTTCTGAAACAATTTGCCCTATTTGAATTTGCCGATTGGATATTTAGCTTCCCGATGCTGTTGGTAGTAGTGGGCTTGTATATAGGCGCTAAAAATAATTTTAATAATCTTGGCTGGCTTATCATAACCGGTATCGGTGTGGTGACATTGCTGGGCAGAATTTTTCAAAATTTTAATGTGGGAGATGTCTTTTGGCCGGCTGCCCTGATAGGTTTTGGCGTATATCTGATACTGCGCCGGCGCGACCATAACTATTGGGACAAAAAAGACTGGAAAAGAAAATGGGAGAGCGGTAAATATAGCTACAAGTACAATTACGACTATAATTTTGGCGGTGGCAACAAGCCCGAAGAGCCTGTGGTTGACTATACCGTAAAAGATGAAACCACTAGTGAAGGCACACAAACGCCGCCGCCAAATCCGGGGCCAACAGGTTCAACTGGTGGTAGCTATACCGGCGACGAACACCTGGAGTCTGTTTCGGTTTTTGGCAGCAATAAAAAGGTGATTTTTTCTAAGAACTTTCAGGGCGGCGAAATTGTGAACGTAATGGGTGGTACCGAGCTTGATTTTACCCAGGCTAATATTAACGGCAGAGTATATATCGATATTACGCAAATATTTGGCGGCACAAAAATGATCGTGCCTTCACACTGGATGGTGGTTTCGAATATGGCGGTGGTGTTTGCAGGTTTGGACGATAAACGTATCCGTACCAACGCACCTCTGGACAATGAAAAAGTGCTGGTTTTAACCGGCGTTTCTATATTTGCAGGGATAGATATCCGCAGTTATTAATAACATCAACCTTAACCTTATAAATACAAAGTTTTGGCGGTAGCACAATCACTTGTTTTTCAAAAACTGCGTTTAGCATTTATAGCTTGCGGACTTGCATGGGCAGGCCTGCAGGCTTATATAATTCATAGCTTCGGTTTTGAGTGGTTCACTGCCTTGACCGATAGTTTGGTGAGCTCTGTATTGCTGGCTGCTGCCTGCTGGCTCATCAACAATAACCTGCGTTATTATCAGCCAGGCAAGGGTAGTTACGCCAATATTTTGATTTGGATAGTCGCCCTGGGAGCTGCCGCTACCGCGGGGTGCCGGTATATCCTGCCATTTATCAACGGCGGGCCCATTTATGCAAATTTCATGTCGCAATCGTTGGTTATCCGCTTCTTTACTGATTTCTTGGCGATAGGATGGATGGCCATGATCAGCATGATCTGGTACTCGCAGCTTGACCAGAAAGAAAATGAGAAGCGCAAAGCCGAAGCCGAGCAACTGGCCCGCGAGGCTGAACTATATAACTTGCGCCAGCAGCTACAGCCGCACTTTTTGTTTAACAGCTTAAACTCTATCAACGCGCTCATTGGTTTTAAACCAGATCAGGCGCGTAAAATGATACATCAGCTTTCTGACTTTTTGCGCGGCACCTTGAAAAAGGACGACCAGTTGCAAGTTACTTTAAATGAAGAATTACAACACCTGAATTTATACCTGGAAATTGAAAAAGTGCGTTTCGGCCATCGCCTTAAAACAGAAATAAGCTGCGATGAGCAATGTGGTGAAAGCGTGATGCCCGCCATGTTACTACAGCCTTTGGTTGAAAACGCCATTAAATTTGGGTTATACGATACCACCGAAGAAGTGGTGGTTAGCATACGTGGCGAACTGGAAGGTAACTACCTGGAACTGATTGTACAAAACCCATACGACCCTAAAACATCGCGCCCGAGCCAGGGTACTGGCTTTGGGCTGAGCGGTGTGCAGCGCCGTTTATATTTACTATATGCCCGCAACGATTTGATGGAAACTCACGCAAATGATAATATATTTACAACCATTATTAAAATTCCGCAGTAAATGATCAAAGCTATACTTATTGACGACGAGCCGCTGGCCCGCATGGTTGTAAGAGAATATTTGTTAGACTTTCCGCAAATAGAAGTCTTACAAGAATGCGGCGATGGTTTTGAGGGACTAAAAGCCATCCAGCAACTTCAGCCTGATCTGATATTTCTGGATGTACAAATGCCTAAAATAAACGGCTTTGAAATGCTCGAATTGGTCGACGAACAACCTGCGGTAATATTTACTACCGCGTTTGACGAATATGCCATTAAAGCTTTCGAAGCCCATGCTACCGATTATTTGCTGAAACCTTTCAGCAAAGAGCGTTTTAATAAAGCTGTCGATAAATTTTTAGCACAGGCGCCTGCATCCGCAACCATAAAAAAAGATAAAGAAGAGTTGCTGGAAACGGCCGCCACACAGTCGCCTGCACAGCATGAGCGTATTGTGGTTAAAACCGGTACCAAGGTAAAGATCATCCCTGTTGCCGATGTGCAGTACTTGCAAGCTGACGATGACTACGTGAGTATAATTACTCCTGAAGGCTCATTCCTGAAAAATAAAACCATGAGCTTTTTTGAGCAAACGCTTGATCCGCGTCATTTTGTGCGCGTACATCGCAGCTATATGGTGAGCGTTCAGGAAATTACCCGTATTGATCCATATGAGAAAGACAGCCACCTGGCTATCCTGAAATCGGGCGCTAAAATACCGGTAAGTAAAACCGGCTACGTTAAGCTAAAACAGGTATTGGGAATATAATTTATTTGCCTATTCAGGTTTATTGCCCAGGGGTAACGTAAAATGCATTTCTGTGCTCGTGCCTAAAATGCTGCTTGCCCATATTCTACCTTTTTGATTTTCAATCAGGTCTTTGCAAAACAGCAGCCCCATTCCAGAACCCACTTCATTTTCTGTACCTACTACACTGGATACATGGTTCTTGAATAGATTGCTCATGTATTCGGCACTCATGCCTATGCCATGATCTTTCAGGCAAAAATTCACTTCGGTATTTTCAACCCAGGCTGATATCTCGATGCTGCCATTACGATGGGAGAACTTAATAGCATTGGTCAGGAAGTTGTGGATGACAATACGTACCGAGTTTGGATCGGCCAAGGCTATAGCGTCTGCTGAGATATTTTGCTGTATGCTGATATTTTTTTGATGTAACTTGTCGTCCAGATGTTGTAGCTCACGGTCCACCAGATCGCCCATAAAAAAACTGACGGTGCTATCGTTCTTGCCATCAACCTGGGTGTTTATCCAAAATAGCAGCGTATCTAAAAAGTCAGACGTGTTTTCTAATTTGCTAAACACCTTTGGTGTCATTGCCGCAAACTCTTCGCCGGTTATGTTTTCATCAGTCATTAATGTAAATAAACCGCGTAGGGTACTTATGGGCGCGCGCAAATCATGAGCCAATACACCAATGAGCCTGTCTTTTAATGAATTCAATTCATTAAGCTTGGTGGTCTGGGCATTTAGACTTTCCTGATGTTCTATAACCTCCCTGTTCTTTTCGGCTAATAATTGGATGATGTGTTGTTGCTTGCGTTTGGCGTTATAATAGATCAACACAATAATTGCCAACACCACAATTATACCTGCGGATATTAAATTTTCGTCATTTTGATTGGCAATTCGCTTTTTATAAGCCTCCTCTTTTTTATGCTGACTATCTGCTAACTCGTTTTGCTTCCTGGCAAAGTCAAGTTCTATACTAAAGAGCATGGCTTTGTGCACATTCTCATTTTGTTTTAAGGCGCTTTTGCGGTCGGCATAAATTTCGTGCTCGTGGTAGGCTTCTTCAAACCGACCCAAGCCGGCAAGGGCCGTACTCAGTTGTGATGAGGCATCTGTTTGGATGCTCAAACTTTTTAAACGATCGCCTGCTTTTCGTGCCTCCACTGCATAAGTATAAGCAGGTTTATATTGCTTTTCCCAATTATACACGGTAGCCAATCCTATGTAAGCATAAGCTTTGGCGTATTCCATTTTATTTTTATCTGCAGACGTTAGCGAACGCCTCAAATAATACAATGCCGAGTCGGGCCGTTTGATGTAGTAATCATAAATTCCCAAATCGTAATAAACCAGGGTTAAACCTTCAGTATCGTTTAGTTGCTTAACTAGCTGGTAAGCCCTATTGGTATAGCTAAAAGCGTGCTTATAATCTTTTTGAGCCAGATACATGTCGCCGATATTCTGGCAAGCCGTGCTGATGCCTTGTTTGTTGCCTGTCTTTTGCCAAATACTTAGCGCCTTCTGGTAGTAATAAAGCGCTTTTGGGTAAAGTTCCAGTTCCTGCATTATCACGCCAATATTGCTGTATTTGCTGGCGGCAGATGCCTGATCATTATGTTTTATATTAATGAGCAGTGCTTTAAAATAACAATCGAGCGCTTTAGATAGGTCGCCTTTGCCGTCATAAACAATGCCCATTGCATTATAACAGCTGCAATCGTCAGTATCGTCGGGCGTTTTACGGAAATAAGAGAGCCCTTTATTATAAAGTTCAATGGCTGCATCATAATTTCCGTAAAAATTTTGCAACCGCCCTAAACCATCGTAACAATTGCCTATGCCTTTGTAATAGTTTAATTGCTGATAGATTTTTAAGGCTGCATTATAATTTTTGGCGGCCTCCTTATAGTCGCCTCTAAACGTGTTAAACGATGCAATTTGCGACGTTCCGTCAGCAATACCTTTCACAAAGTTTATTTTTTGAGACAAACTGATTTCCAGCTTGCCGTAATATAAAGTGCTGTCAGGGTTACTATGATAATACGCCGAAGCCAATTTATCTATATGGCTTATAGTTGAAGTGTCAGGCTTTTCTATCTGTTTAGGTAATGCGGCTGTGACTAACTTTTTCAGGCTGTCGGTATGTGCAGGTAGCTGCTTTGCGCACAACTTGTAGTTGTATAAATTATAAATAATTAATAATAGGAATATCCTGCGCAAGGTTGTAAAAATCAACAGTTAATAAATGTTAAATATAATATTATTAGGGAATAATAAAGTTATATAAAAGAAAAAGCCCGATCAATATCAATCAGGCCTTGTTATACGTATTGGTTAAAAAAGTGTTGTCTTATTTTAATAAATTTTTCCAGCTGACTAAATCACCAATAATTTTATCCAGATCATCGGCTGCTACGCGTTCTTGTTTCATGCTGTCGCGATGGCGGATGGTAACCGTGTTATCCTCCAGAGTCTGATGATCTACAGTAATGCAGAACGGCGTACCGATAGCATCCTGGCGACGGTAGCGTTTGCCAATAGCATCTTTCTCTTCATATTGCAGATTGAAATCCAGTTTCAGTTTATCCATGATCTCGCGGGCCTTTTCTGGCAGACCATCTTTCTTCAATAATGGGAAGATGGCAGCTTTAACCGGGGCCAGGGCAGGGTGGATGCGCAATACGGTGCGGCTATCTTGTTTTTCTGCAGTGCTCAGGTCTTCTTCCTCGTACGCGTTGATCATTGTCAGTAGGAACATGCGGTCCAAGCCGATTGATGTTTCAATAACATAAGGGATGTAGTTACCGTAAGGTTTTTCTGTAGCAGGATCAATCTCCGGGTCAAAATATTGCATTTTTTTTCCTGAATATTGCTGATGCTGACTTAAATCAAAATCAGTACGGCTATGGATACCTTCAACTTCTTTAAAACCAAACGGAAACTCAAATTCAATATCATAAGCGGCATCGGCATAGTGAGCCAATTTGGTGTGCTCGTGGTAACGGTATTTAGCCGGATTGGTGCCTAAGGCCAGGTGCCATTTTAAACGGGCTTCTTTCCATTTATCAAACCAGTCTTTCTGTGTGCCGGGGCGAACAAAAAATTGCATTTCCATTTGCTCGAATTCGCGCATGCGAATAATAAACTGGCGGGCAATAACCTCGTTACGGAAAGCCTTACCAATTTGTGCAATACCAAACGGAATTTTCATCCTGCCTGATTTTTGCACGTTCAGGTAATTTACGAAAATACCTTGTGCAGTTTCAGGACGCAGGTAAACCACATCAGCATCGTCAGCTACAGCGCCCATCTGGGTGCTAAACATCAGGTTAAACTGGCGTACTTCTGTCCAGTTGGCAGTGCCGCTGATAGGGCATTTAATATTATGCTCAATAATCAATTCACGCAGACGAGGCAGATTCTCAGCTTTTAGTGCGTTGTCCATTTCGGTCTGCAACTCTTCAGCTTCGTTGGTTTTGCCTTCTTCGTCGTATTTCGCTATTTTATCTTCCAGCAATTGGTCGGCACGATAGCGTTTTTTTGAATCCTTGTTATCGATCATCGGGTCGCTAAAGCCGTCAACGTGACCGCTGGCTTTCCAGATCTTTGGATGCATGAAGATAGCCGAGTCAATACCGACAATGTTTTCATTCAGCTGCACCATAGCTTTCCACCAATAAGTTTTGATGTTGTTTTTAAGCTCGGCGCCATACTGCCCGTAATCATAAACGGCACTTAGACCATCATAAATCTCGCTTGACGGGAAAACAAAGCCATACTCTTTAGCATGGGCAATAACGTTTTTAAATAGTTCGTCAGTATTCTTACTCATAGTAGCGGCAAATATATGAAGCCCCCTCTAAATCTCCCCCTGTAGTGGAGACTTTTTTTCGGTCTCCTCTAAATATCAATCGTAAAGCTCCTCTACCGGTGAGGATTGCGAGGGGCAAGTTCCTTCAGCGCATCATTCGCAATCCATTTCGCAGCTTTGCTATTCTGTTGTAAAATACGCTCGGCACATTGAATGGCCAGCGGGCGGAGGGTATCATTCCGTTTGCCGATTTGCCGCAGGGCCCAATTAATCGCTTTCTTTACAAAATTGCGGTTATCCCAAGCTTCGCGTTCAATGATAGGGAAGAAGTTGATGAAAACATCGTCCGCAGCTTTTTTACCGTGAACGGCGTATTC
>Ga0157372_10001415_pt1 | contig 25864 bp, 16 predicted proteins | sample C55metaG_FD_115307 | JGI IMG/M metagenome (GOLD analysis project Ga0157372, IMG submission 115307) | Corn rhizosphere microbial communities from Kellogg Biological Station, Michigan, USA - C5-5 metaG | ecosystem: Host-associated > Plants > Roots > Rhizosphere > Soil | place: USA: Michigan...
GAGTTTCAGCGGGATTACGACCGGATAATTTTTTCATCCCCCTTCAGGAGGTTGCAGAACAAAACCCAGGTATTCCCTTTGCCCGGAAGCATTTTTGTACATAACCGGCTTACGCATAGTTTGGAGGTAGCCAGTGTGGGCCGCTCGTTAGGGCGGATGCATTTCAACCGGATGCTTAAAGAAGATCCGGATGTAGAAAGGAAATATCCGCTGATCAGTGAGATCGGTAATATGGTGGCTGCCGCCTGCTTAGCCCATGATTTGGGTAATCCCGCCTTTGGTCATTCGGGCGAATCAGCCATTTCACATTATTTTGCGGAAGGAGCAGGTAAGGATTACAAAGACACTGTTACCGCGCAGCAATGGGAAGATTTGACGCATTTTGAAGGTAACGCCAATGCCCTGAGATTATTAACGCATCCGTTTGCCGGTAAAGGCCGGGGGAGTTTGGCATTGACTTATTCAACCATCGCTTCTATTGCAAAATACCCCTGTTCATCTGTAGCCGGGCATAAAAAGGGTATCATCTACCGAAAGAAATACGGATTTTTCGCTTCCGAGCAACAGGACTTTGAAAAGATAGCCAATGATTTGGGTTTGATCAGGGTAGAGGACGATGAACTTATTTACAAAAGGCATCCCCTGGTGTACCTGGTTGAAGCTGCGGATGATATTTGCTACAATGTCGTTGATCTGGAAGATGCCCATCGCCTTAAAATACTCTCCTATGAGGAAGTGAAAGCATTGCTAATACCGTTGTGTACTATTCCCAGGATGGAAGAGCGACTGGAAGAGTTTGATGATACAGATGCCAAAGTTGGCTATTTGAGGGCAATAGCCATAAATACTTTGGTAAACCAATGTTCAAATCTGTTTTATGACAAACAGGAAGAGATCATGAACGGTGATTTTAATTCGGCGCTGATGGATGCGATTGAAGAACCGCTCCGGTCTGCCATGAAAGCAATCGAAAAGGTTTCTGTAAAAAAGATCTACAACTATAGTTCGGTAGTGCAAAAGGAAGTTGCTGGTTATAAGGTAATGGGTGGTTTATTGGAAGAGTTTGTCCCTGCTTATTTAAAAAATAATTCAAAATACCACGAGAAACTGATCGAACTGATCCCTAAACAGTTTTTAACCAAAGCCAATGACGATTATTCAAAGATCCAGACCGTTCTTGACTTTGTTTCGGGCATGACCGATCTGTATGCGGTTGAGTTGTTCAGAAAAATTAAGGGGATTTCGTTCCCGTCAATGAGCTGATATACACGAATGCCCGGACGAGGCGTAATAATTCGTGCAAATAATAGTTATTATTGCCCTATGCCGAAAGATATCCGACCTGTACAGATGCATACCATGGAGCAATTGCTTGCTCCGCTTGGTGTTACCAATCAGTATAAAGGCCTGCATATTATGTCGTTTAATCCGGGGGATATTGAGGTGCCTATTTTGCATCCCTTCCGGTCAGACCATTTTTTTTTAACGCTTGTTCATGAAGGTGAGCTATCAATTAATGCCAACCTTTTGGAGTACAACTTAAAAAAGAATAACATCCTGATGGTAGCGCCCAATACCGTTCGCCAGTTTCTGAATGTTTCGCCAGATTGCAGGCTTACCTCGATCATATTTACCTCGGCTTATCTATCTGCTACCAGTATCCACACAAAAAATGTGGAAGCGTTTGATTTTTTATCATCGCAGGTAAATCCGTTACTGGTTATTGATCAGGAGCCGGCCGATAATCTTATATCAATTATGAAAATCCTTGAAAGTAAAATGGATAATCGTAATGATCTGGCATTCCAGGATGAAGTTGTGCTAAGCATTTTTACCGGTTTTATTTATGAGATCGGTGCACTATATCAAAAGCAACAAAAAATAGCGGAAGTAAAAGGTACGCGAAAGGAAGAACTGACCTTTAGGTTTGTAAAAATCCTTCCGCAGCATTTTAAGGAAGAAAAAAGCGTACAGGCTTACGCTGCCATGCTGAATATCACCCCTAAATACCTTTCGCAAACTGTAAAGGAAATAACTGGCAAAACCGCGGGCGAGTTCATTGACGAGATTGTGATCCTGGAAGCTAAAGTCGCCCTTAACGACCCCTCGTTAACCATAGCCCAGATTGCTGCTTATCTCAACTTTGCCGATCAGTTCTTTTTTAGCAAGTTTTTCAAAAAACAATGCGGTACCAGTCCCAGTAAATACCGTCAAACGCCTTTATAAGCCTATAGCCCTCCCTGGAGAAATTCTTCTCAGTCCGATCTCATTGGTGCGTAGTTACTACGCTATTCGTTATAATTTTAATTGCAAATGATAAGTATCGTTGCAACGCTGTAATTATTATTACCATTCCATTACAATGTTTTTAGTGAAAACGACTTTTTGACATATTGCGCCATCCTTTAAACATTCTGCAAAAACGATAATTGAGCCACTTTTGCCCTGTCATCAGTTGTTGATGCAGCCGGGCGTAATAGTGTGCCCGGTTAAACGCCAGGTTTGTTTATGCCGATAAGGGACACAGGTGCCGAACAATTAATTAAGGACACCGCTAAACACATTTTTTTTTGCCGAGGGCCGGCTCCATGCCAATACCCAGGATATCGCCGACGCGGCCGGTGTAAGCCGCACCTTGTTAAATTACTATTTCCGCACTAAGGACGTTTTAATTGAACAGGTGTTTAAGGAAGCAATGCTTGCTTTAACAACCCGTCTCGACGCTGTTATGGCATCCGACATGCCGTTTAAAAGCAAGGTTGAAAGCTTTATAGAGTTGTTTTTAACTGAGGCCAACAATTATCCCTACCAGGAAACTTTCCTGATCACCGAGATCAATTCAAACATCTGTAAGTACACAAACGAGGCCAGGCCGCATCATATCAATAAGTTCATGGAGCAGATCGGCGCCGAAATGGAAGCAGGTAATATTGAACGGATGAACCCCATGCATTTTGTGCTGAACCTGTTTTCGCTGATGTCATACCCGCTTATCATGGGGCCCATATATAAAAAGGCCTTTAACCTGAGCAACGAAAGTTATACCTGCCTCATTAATGAGCGAAAGAAGATGATCTGTAAAATGATTTTCCAGTAAAAAATTTATCCGGTGATTAACGCAATCGTCAAACAAAATAATTTAACACACATCACAATGTCTTCAATATCAATTCACTCCAATAACTACAAGTTTATATTTATGAAAAATACAGTTCAACTGCTAACCGGCTTTGGGGTCGCCTTAATTTTATTGTCGTCATGTGGCGGCAGCCAAAACCAGGGCGGCGCCATGGCTGCGGGAGCTCCCCAACCACCGCAAAGCTACCCGGTTTTTAAAATCAGTTTACATGACGCTACGCTAAACAACGAATACCCTGCCACACTCCAGGGGCAGCAGAATATAGAGATCCGTCCTAAAGTTGATGGTTATGTAGATAAGATCTACATTGACGAGGGCAGCGTTGTAAAAAAGGGCCAGCTGCTTTTTAAGCTCAGCGCGCCGCAATATGCCCAGGATGTAAACACCGCGACCGCGGCCATAGCCAGTGCCGAAGCTGATGTAAGCGCTGCCCAACTGCAGGTTAACAAGACCAGGCCGTTGGTTGAAAAAGATATCATCAGCCATTATGAGCTTGAATCGGCGGAGTATACATTAAAAGCCCGCAAGGCCACCCTCGCTCAGGCAAAAGCCAGTTTAGCAAACGCCGAAACCAATTTAGGTTATACGGTAATAACCAGCCCGGTTGATGGCGTGGTAGGGGCCATTCCTTATAAATTAGGTAGCCTCATCACCGGTTCAACCGCGCAGCCATTAACAACAGTATCCAATATTGGTAAAGTGTATGCCTACTTCGCGCTGAATGAAAAGCAGCTGCTTGATTTTTCGAGAACGGTAAAAGGAAAAACCATGAATGAAAAGCTGGCTAACACGCCGCCTGTTTCACTGGTATTGCCGGATGGCAGCACCTATGCCGAAAAAGGTAAAGTGGAAACCATCAGCGGTTTAATTAATACCGAAACCGGATCGGCAAGTTACCGGGCAGCATTCCCTAACCCTGTTGGCCTGATCCGCAGCGGCGGAAGTGCTACTATACAGATCCCCCAGACTGTAAAAGATGCCGTGCTAATCCCTCAAAAGGCCGCTTATGAGCTGCAGGGAAAGCATTTTGTGTATGTGGTTGACGGTAAAGGAGCGGTTAAAAATACCGAAGTGAGCGTTATGGACCTCACCACAGGCCAATATTATGTAGTTACCGAGGGCCTTAAGGCAGGTGATACCATTGTTACCGATGGCGCAGGCAGTTTAAAAGACGGTATGGTTATCAAACCGGAAGTACAGGAAAACGCCGTGGTATATAAAGATCTAAAATAATTTTCACAACACCGGCCGGATTCCTTTTTACCCGGCATCAACATAAACAATATGTTACGTACATTCATTGAAAGACCAGTATTATCTACCGTAATATCGGTAATTATAGTCATACTGGGTATCCTGGGCCTTACAACCTTGCCCATATCAGAATACCCCGATATAGCACCGCCTACCGTGCAGGTATCCGCATCATACCAGGGCGCTAATGCCGAAGTGGTAATGAAAAGTGTTATCGTACCGCTCGAAGAGCAAATTAACGGCGTGGAGAATATGACCTACATGACCTCTACTGCAAGTAATGACGGTAGCGCTGTTATCACTGTTTATTTTAAACAAGGTACCGACCCCGACCTGGCGGCGGTAAACGTGCAGAATAGGGTGTCAAAAGCCACCAGTTTGCTCCCTGCCGAGGTTACCAAGGCAGGCGTTACCACCAGTAAACGCCAAAGCAGTATGGTGATGGTATTTTCCCTGTCGAGCGATAATAAAAGCTACGACGAGAAATTTTTGCAGAACTACGCCAACATTAACGTGCTGCCGCAGATCAAGCGTATCAGCGGTGTAGGTGATGCATCCTCATTTGGCATACAGGATTATTCCATGCGTATTTGGTTAAAGCCCGATGTAATGGCCACCTACGGCCTTGTGCCCGATGACGTGAACAATGCCCTGGCCGAGCAAAATATTGAGGCCGCGCCGGGTAAAGTAGGAGAGAACGATAACCAGTCGTTCCAGTATGTATTGAAATATAAAGGCAGGCTTACCAGTGTGCCTGAGTTTGAAAACATCGTTATCCGCTCCTCAACCAAAGGTCAGCTGTTGCGCCTGAAAGATATAGCGCGGGTTGAGCTTGGCGCGCAAAGTTACGCCAATGCTACTACCATGAATGGCAAACCTGCGGTAGCTATAGCCATTTATCAAACCGCGGGTTCAAACGCGCATGAGTTAATTAAAAACTGCGAGCAGACCATTGAGGCGGCGTCGAAAACGTTCCCTGCGGGCATTAGTTATACTTCCCTTTTTAGTGTTAATGACTTTTTAGATGCTTCGATAGAAAAAGTTGTGCACACCCTGATTGAAGCATTTGTATTGGTGTTTATCGTAGTGTTCGTATTCCTTCAGGATTTCCGTTCCACGCTGATCCCGGCTATCGCGGTGCCTGTGGCTATTGTGGGTACTTTTTTCTTTCTGCAACTGTTTGGTTTTACCATTAACCTGCTTACGCTATTTGCCATGGTGCTGGCCATTGGTATTGTGGTGGATGATGCCATTGTGGTGGTTGAGGCCGTACACGCCAAACTGGATCATGGGGCTAAATCGGCAAAAGCGGCTACAATCAGCGCTATGAATGATATCAGCGGCGCTATAGTATCTATCACTTTGGTAATGGCTGCCGTGTTTATCCCGGTAACGTTCATTACCGGTTCAACCGGGGTGTTTTATAAACAGTTTGGTTTAACGCTTGCTGTCGCGATTTTTATATCTGCAGTAAACGCTTTAACATTAAGCCCGGCATTGTGCGCGCTGTTATTGAAACCGCATCCCGAAGGCGAGCATCATAAAACAGGCCTGTTACAAAGATTTTATACAGCCTTTAATACCAGTTTTGATACAATTACCCGCAAATACAAAAAATCTGTAAGCTTTCTTGCGGCCAAAAAATGGCTCTCGATTGCCGGCATTGCGGTTTTTGGGTTGATATTTTGGTTCCTGCTAAAAACAACGCCATCGGGCTTTGTGCCTAATGAAGATCAGGGTTTTATTATTGGCGATATCTCATTGCCGCCTGCCGCATCACTGGAGCGCACTACCGAGGTTATCGACAAGGTATCGGGTATGGTAAGGTCCCTGCCCGAAGTGGAGTCGACTATCAGGGTTGCAGGTCAGGGCATACTGAGCGGCGCGGGTGGCTCATATGGCTTAATCATGGTTAAGCTGAAACCCTGGGACAAGCGTACGGCCAAAGGATCTGATGTGAACACCGTTATCGGTAAGCTATTTGGCATGACAGCCGGAATTAAAGGTGCTACCGTCCTGTTCTTTGCCCCGCCAACTTTGCAAGGCTTTGGTAACAGCAGCGGTTTCGAGTTCCAGGTGCAGGACAAAACCGGCGGCGACATTGTGAAATTTGCCGAAATAAACGGCAAGTTCCTGGGCGCATTAAACCAGCGTCCCGAAATTCAATATGCGTCCACGTTTTTTAATACCAACTTCCCGCAGTTTTTGGTTGATGTTAATGTGGCTAAATGTAAGGATGCCGGTATTACTGTAAACTCGGTATTAAGCGCATTACAGGGATATTTTGGCGGTGTTTATGCCTCCAACTTTAACGAATTTGGCAAGCAATATCGTGTAATGATCCAGGCAGATGCCGCTTACAGGGGTACCACCGGCAGCCTGAACAACATGTATGTGCGCAATGCCAATAATACGATGGCGCCCATATCTGAGTTTGTTACGCTGAAAAAGGTTTACGGCCCTGAATCAGTTAACCGTTTTAACCTGTTTACTTCTATTTCGGTAAACGGCGCTCCGAAACCGGGCTTCAGCACAGGCGATGCCATTAAAGCCATTCAGGAAGTAGGCGCAAAGACATTGCCTGCCGGTTATGGATTCGAGTTTTCGGGCCTTACCCGCGAGGAGATTGCCAGCGGCAGTCAAACTATTTTTATTTTCCTGCTGTGTTTAGTGTTTGTATACTTCTTATTAAGTGCGCAGTACGAGAGCTATATCCTGCCATTTGCTGTATTACTGTCACTGCCTATAGGTTTGGCCGGCGCGTTCATTTTCGCCAGGATTTTCGGCATCCAAAATAATATTTATTTGCAGATCACCCTCATCATGCTCATCGGCCTGTTAGCCAAAAATGCCATCCTGATAGTTGAGTTTGCGGTAGCCCGCAGGCGTAACGGCGAAAGCATTGTGCAGGCCGCTATTGATGGTTCGGTTGCTCGTTTAAGGCCTATTTTGATGACATCTTTCGCATTTATACTGGGCTTAGTCCCGCTAATGATTGCATCAGGAGCAGGTGCCGAAGGTAACCGCTCAATAGGTACAGGCGCTGTAGGCGGGATGCTGATCGGTACCATATTCGGTGTGTTTGTGATCCCGGTACTGTTCATCATCTTCCAATCACTCCAGGAACGCGTAAGCGGTAAACCTGTTGGAAAAGAAATAGAGATTGAGACCGAAACGGTAGCCTCAGAGCAAAATTTTTAAAACGATAAATAAGCAAAAAAATGATCCATTCATATAAACGGCAAATATTGGCCACGCTGGCAGCAACGGCGGTATTTGCCTCATGTGTTACAAAAAAATACCAGCAGCCGGTAGTAAATACCGATAAGCTGTATCGCGATACCACCATCAGCGATACCACATCAATGGCCAGCATGCCGGTAAGCCAGCTATTTTCTGATACCGTACTGGTAAACCTGATCCAGGAGGGGCTACGTGAAAACCTCGATTTAAAAACTGCCGTACAGCGCATTAACGAGGCGCAGGCAACATTTAACCAAAGCAAGGCGGCATATCTGCCAAGCCTGGAAGGGAGCGGAACCGTTACGCGGGCAAAAACATCAGCGGCAAGCTTAAATTTTCCGCCTGAGTTTGCCAACTCGTTCAACCTGAAAACCACTACTTACCAGGCAGCCTTGAGTACCAGTTGGGAGGCCGATATCTGGGGTAAATTAAGCAGTTCGAAAAGAGCGGCGCTGGCATCATTGCTGCAAAGTGACGCTGCTAAAAGAGCGGTTCAAACCCAGCTCATAGCCGATATAGCAAACGCTTATTATAACCTGCTGGCGCTTGATGAGCAATTGGCTATCACTCAGCAAACCCTTACCATACGGGTAAAAGATGTAGAGACCGTAAAAGCCCTGAAGGAAGGTGCTGTTGTACACGGCGCGGCTGTGGTACAAAGCGAAGCAAACCGTTACGCCGCCGAGGTTACCATACCCGACCTCAAACAAAGCATCCGCGAAGCTGAAAATGCTTTAAGTATTTTACTGGCGAGGGCTCCGGGCACCATCAAACGTACAACGCTAAGCGAACAGAAACCTGTAGCCGACCTGAAAACGGGCATCCCATCCCAGCTCTTAAAAAACCGCCCGGATGTACAGGAGGCTGAGTTTGCCTTCAGGAGCGCGTTTGAAAATACCAACCTGGCACGTACTTATTTTTATCCGCAGCTTACCATTACCGGGCAGGCCGGTTTATCAACCCTGCAGTTGAAGAACTTTTTTGATCATTCCATATTTTACAACTTTGTTGGCGGCATTACCCAGCCCATTTTTAACAAAGGTCAAAACCGGGCGCGTTTAAGAACAGCACAAGCCCAGCAACAGGAAGCTTATTATGCTTATCAAAAATCATTACTCACGGCGGGGCAGGAGGTAACCAACGCGTTGTTCTCCTATCAAAACGCCATTGAAAAACAAGGTTCAAGGGTTAAACAGTTGCAGGCGCTCGAAAAATCGGTTGATTATACCAAGGAGTTGCTGCGTTACAGCTCGGCAACTAACTATACCGATGTTTTAACTTCAGAACAAAACTTGCTTGTTGCCCAGTTAAGCGGCGTTAACGATCATTTGCAGGAATTACAAGCCATAGTTAACCTTTACCGCGCTTTAGGGGGTGGCTGGAAATAGATGGAATTACCTCCCTGTTAACCAAGAAGCCCGGTTTGCAATTGAGCTACCGGGCTTTTTTATAGCCAGTGGTGATTTTGACATATTTTGAAGTTGTTTAAACATTTATTATCTATGCCAACTAATTGATTTTTGTAAAACCTGTTATCATACAATCATCTAAACCAAATTGATAATTTAATTATGGTTAATTATTTATTAATGAATAAATTAAAGTAAATTTTGCTTGTGATTGAGAGGTTAAAACATGGGAAGTAAAGAACGGATATTGCGGCAAAAGGATGATACCCGCCGAAAGATACTGGACGCTGCGTTGGATATGATTAAGTGTGAGGGATGTGATGCGTTAAGTATGCGGAAACTTGCTGAGCATATCGAGTACACGGCTCCCGCTATTTACGAATATTTTGAAAGCAAGGAAGCTTTGTACACCGAGCTTGCCCGCAAGGGGCACCTGAAACTGGCAGCTATGGTGAAGCTGGCAAAAGAGGCACATACAGACGCCATTGAACAGATGGAGGCTATGTGGTTGGCTTACTGGAACTTTGCAATTGCCTATAAGGAGCTTTACCAGCTGATGTTTGCTGTTGGTACAGGTTGCAGCCCGGTAGAAAACCGGATAGCGGAAGCGTTGGTTTTTCCGGAGATGGTTTCTGAAGTGATCCGTACGCTGTATGCACCCCGCGAAGTAAGTGATGAGGAAGTTCAAAAAAAATACTACACCTACTGGGCTGTAATTCATGGGTTGATAGCCATTAACATGATCCAGCTCACGCGGGATGAAAAAATGAACCAGGAGATCCTGATTGGCGCTATCAGGGGGATCACCGCTTTGATAACTGCATAAAGCTATGATTGATAAGGAGCGGGTTTTAAACGGGATTGAAGCGCTTTTTCTTGAAGCGGGAATAAAAAGCGTTACCATGGATGATATTGCCCGGCATTTGGGGATCTCCAAAAAAACAATTTACCAGCATTTTAGGGACAAAAACGAGCTTGTTACCGCTCTTGTAAAAAAGCGGCTGAGCGATGATGAGGCAATGCTTTGCTCAATTATTAGTGACACGGGTAATATGATGGATGAGATGGTTGAGCTCACCAAATGTACAGGCGAGATCTTTTCGAGGGTAAACCCTGCTGTCTTGTTCGATCTGCAAAAGTACCATCATGAAGGCTGGATGTTATACCTGAAATTTAAAACAGGTTTCATGGTAAATATTATCGGGAAGCTTTTAAAAAAAGGTATCGATCAAGGGTATGTTCGTCCCGAAATTGATACCAGAATAATTGCCATTATGCGGGTTAACCAGATTGAACTTGGTTTTAACGCCTCCATATACCCGCATGTCGAATTTAATTTATGGGATGTTCAGCTGCAGCTTTTAAACCATTTTAACTATGGCGTGTGTACGCTCAAGGGTATCGCCGTTTTAAATAATCCCAACTGAGGGTTAGCGTTGAGGCCTTATAGTCCGGATACCATTTTCGCCAGCAACAATTGCCCTGCCGGCCATTTGGTAAAATAAAGAGTGTTCAACAACACCTGGTATCATTTTAACCAGGGTATTTAATTTAACCGGTTCGGGCAGTTCAGTAAATTGTACATCGATCAGCATATTGCCATTATCAGATATCAACGCACCATCTTTTTGTGTGCTCATACGCTGGGTAAGTGCAGCCTGGGGAAATAGGGTTGCCAGTTTTGCCAGTACAATTTGTAAAGCCTGGGGTAATATCTCTATAACCAGGGGATATGTAGCGTTAAGTTGGGCAGAGAATTTTCCCTCATCGCCCAGCAAAATAAATTCCTGCGCCATTGAGGCAAGGATCTTTTCGGTAGTATGGATGCCGCCGCCGCTTTTCAGGGCGTTTAGCTCGCTGTCAAACTGGTCGCAGCCATCAAAATAGATATCGAGTTTATTAAGCAACGCAGGCGACTGAATGCGCAAACCGTATGTGCTTAGCAGTTGAGTTGTTTTGAATGATGATGAGGTAAATATTAAGGAAGCCGCAAGCTTACGATCCTGGGCTAACATATTAACCAAATGAGCTATGGTGCTCCCGGCTCCCAAACCAATAATTTGATTGGGGGTAATCAAGGTTAAAGCGGCTTTAGCTGCTTCCAGTTTATAATCCGTCATGGCGCTAAGATACAGCACCTGCCGCTAATAACCTTTGTTAATTTACTCTTTTAGTCGTCTATGCCCTCCCACAACTGACTATGTGCTGTTGATATGATATGCTTTTTCATGTTATTGTTTATTTAATGATTTTAACCTTCTTTAATAATGAAGACGAATCAAAACCGGGAACATTTTAAAACAGCATAAATTTTTTGTAATCGGTTAGGATGGTATTATCGCATATCAAAATACACCACGTAAGTGTTAAAACCTGGTTATAAAAACAGCGTTAGCAGATGTGACGCTAATTTTGCCCTCAGTATTTTTAAAGAATTGTTTACCTGCTTTCTAACAGTTAAGGGGCTTATCTCCAATATTTCGGCAATTTCGTTGTGCGACAGGTTTGAATCCCTGCTTAATTCAAATATCAGTTTCATTTTTGGAGGTAAAGAGCTTACTTCGGCCTTGATCAGGGCAATAAGTTCTTTATTTCTTAAATTTTCATCCGTTGCAGGCTCGTAGGTTTCTTCAAAATTAATTAACGACGTGATGTAGTTGGCTTTTACCTTCTCGTGCTTAAAAACGTTTAAAACCTTGTTCCGTATAGCGGTACATAAATATGCTTGTAAACTGCCTTTAATATCAATTGATGTCCTTTGGTCCCATAAATGGATAAAAAGCTCCTGTAAAAGATCTTTAACGGTATCCCTGTCCGGCAATCTTTTATACGCATGCTGATACAACGCCCCGTAATAGCGCGAATGAATCGCCGTAAAAGCAGATATATCATCTTGCCTTAACAGCGTTATCAAATCGTCGTCACTATATTTACCGTACAAAGCCATTAAAGTTTACATTGATTATAAATTTGCAAAGCGATATTTATTGATTGATGACCATTGAGGCCCGGGATAAACGAATCGCCTGAAACCGGGTCCCTGTTTATCTAATCGTATAATTGTTCTTACAAATTAAGAGGACTGGAGTGATTTTAAGCGCTAAAGTTCTACGCAACCGTTTGCGTTAATTTGGGCGAATCAGCTTTAACAAAAAGGTTCTTGCCCTCAATGCGAGCGCTATGTCGCTTTAATCCGCTGATTAAGAGCGCTATTTTTAACTGATTGGTAAAGATTTTACCGTCGGGGTAATTAATACAGGCTTTCAATAACAACACTTCGCTGTTATAAAACTCAAAAAACATATTTATGAGCCTTGTTGCGATAAACAAACGTTTGCGTTGAATTTATTTTTGACAAATTCTTATGTCTGAAAGCATTAACGATGTCGATCCGGCGACTTGAAATAGCTGAATATAAGCCAGGTGTTCAATAAGCTTTCTTACAATAATAGCAGGTGATACCTTCCCCCAATCTATGATCTGGTAAATTATTTTCAATTTTTTTATTTTCATCTACTCCCTCCCCCCGGTAGTAGTTGTATATGGGGTAATAAGGATGATATATCCTTTAACGATTATGCAACCACAAGACATCGAAGATTTAATAGAACGGTATAACAGCGGCATGACTACTCCGGCAGAGAACGCTTTGGTTGAAAGCTGGTATTTAAAATACAAGCACGGCGATCCTTATTTGTCGCAGGAGCAATTGGAAGAAGATCAGAAAGAGAGCCTTGATAATCTGCTGAATGAAATACAGGGAAGAACAAAAAGGATGCAATTATCGCGTTGGGCAATAGCTGCTTCAATACTTTTTTTTATGGCTGTAGGGGGATACTTTTTTAGCATTAATAATAATTCCAGCCGGCAAATAGCTACAATTAAGGCGCAGAAACAGGATGTGGCCCCGGGCGGAAACAAAGCCATATTAACATTAGGCGATGGAAGCACTATCGTATTAAATGGTGCAAAGATTGGAAAACTCGCACGTCAGGGTAACATCGTTATAAAAAAAGCCGCCGACGGCCAAATTAGTTATAGGGATGTTGTTGTGGACTTCCATCCGTCAAAGAACATTATATATAACACCGCCACTACGCCGCAAGGCGGGCAGTATCAATTTATTTTGGCCGATGGTACTAAAGTATGGTTAAACGCATCGTCATCAATAAAATACCCGGTAGTTTTTAATGGTAACGAACGCAGGGTAGAACTTACCGGCGAGGCCTATTTTGAAGTTGCACACAATGCCAAAAAGCCGTTCAAAGTTATTTCAAACGGGCAAACAGTAGAGGTATTAGGCACCCACTTCAATATCAATGCTTACAATGATGAGCAAGCTGTTAAAACTACCCTGCTCGAAGGCAGTGTAAAAGTATCAGCCGGGAAAGTGAGTAATATCATTAAACCGGGCCAGCAGGCAAGGTTTGACCACGGCCTGATCGACGTTGTGAAAGTAGATGCGGATGAAGTGGTGGCCTGGAAAAATGGTTTTTTCTTTTTTGAAGACAATAATATTCAGGAAGTAATGCGGCAGCTTTCGCACTGGTATGGTGTGGAGATCAAATATGAAGGGCAATTACCCTCACGGCGGTTTTCGGGCGAAATTTCCAGGAACGTCAATCTGTCACAGATACTGGATATTCTGAGCTTTAAGCAAATACATTACAAAATAGATGGGAAAACAATTATTGTAATGAACTAACACCTGTAATTAACCAATTATTCACCTCAAAATAAAAGGAACCATATGGAAAAATAAATACACAGCCGGCCTTTAAAATTTAGGCCCATCCCCAATAAGGTTAGCTCAAAAAAAACGCATCCCGAGGGCAATCGGAATGCGGATAAATATTGAGTTAACCCTCCCCGCAAAACGGGAATATGTTTAGTGTCTCTAACTATCTGTTAACCCAACTCAACAAAAGTATGAAATTAAATGCTTTTTTAATGGCCATGCGTTGTCCGTGGCCGCGCAAAATGTTATTAGTTATGAAATTGACTACCTTGATCATGTTAGTTGCCCTTCTTGAATGTAGCGCAAAAGTGTATAGTCAAAAAATTAACCTGGATGAAACAAATTCCTCACTGAAAAAAGTACTTAACCGGATAAATAAACAAACAGGATATGTGTTTTTTTATGATTCAAAAGATGTACAGAATAAAAGTGTAACCATTCATCTGAAAGATGCCTCAATAGACGAGGCTTTAAAGGAATGCCTTAAAAATCAGTCCTTAACTTATAAAAAGGTTAATAACAATATTGTTCTTCAGCAAATTGAAAAGGCTGTTGATAATGTGGTTACCAGCTTAAATGTAAGCCCGGTTAAGATAAGCGGGCAGGTATTTGATAACAAAAATATACCGCTGGCCGGCGTGACTATTTCAGTAAAGGGAAGTCAAACCATCGCTATATCCGACGCTAATGGTAAATTTAACATTGAGGTTCCGGATGGGAACGCAACACTTGTTTTTTCATTTGTTGGCTACGTAAAAAAGGAATTGCAGGTTACTCCCGGTACACCTATGCTGGTAAAGATGGAAGCCGATGTAAGCGGGCTCAGCGAAATAGTTGTGGTTGCCTATGGTACACAGAAAAAAGAGAACCTGACAGGTGCAATAGGTGTAATTAAATCATCTGCACTTGAAAATCGCCCTACATCTTCCCCCGCCAATTTGTTGCAAGGCCTGTCGCCGGGCGTTACCGTTACTACGCAAGGTAGTTATCCCGGCGCAAGCGCTAATATTAAAATCAGGGAATCCTCCACCTGGCAAGGCGGAACAGACCCGCTATACGTGATAGACGGTTTTGTAAGGGATGCAACAACATTTTCTACCATTAACCCGGCCGATATCGATAACATCAGTATCCTGAAAGATGCCGCGTCAACCGCGATTTATGGTATCAGGGGCGGTAACGGTGTTGTTTTGATTACAACAAAACATGGCGTAGCTAATAAGACCTTTATATCCTACAATGCATCATATACAATGAATAACCGTGAAATTACACCACGGAGAATGAACGCTTTTGATGCTTATACTTTTGCCAATGAGGCGTTTGCCCAAAAAGGTTTGCCGGCAAACGATCCAAGCTATTATACGCCTGATGAATTAGATTATTTCAAAACACATTCCTACGATTGGTTAAAAGATACCTGGCGTAATCCTTGGAATACTTCACATAACTTAGCCGTAAGTGGTGGTTCGCAAGCAGCCAGGTACTACATCTCGGCAGGTTATTTCCAGCAGGAAGGGGCAACCTCAAATTCCTTCCGTAAATATAATTTAACAGCAAAAATAGATGGACAAATCTCTGAGCGGTGGAGCTATAATTTAAATATCCAAAGCGAATGGAATAACGGCAGCCGTCCGTTCTGGGCCTATGATTATGGGGATTTCAATTTGTCGAACATGTACAACAGGTTGTTAATGGTAAATCCCGGCCGGCCGTCTTTTATTAATGGCCTTCCTGTTGGCAACTTTGATAATACTAATACCGCCAACCTGGCAAAGGGAAATGGTGGTTACACCAAGCCGTCGGGTAATAATATCACCCCGGTTTTTCAACTGAAATATGATATCCCCGGCATAACCGGACTATCAGCAAAAGGTACTTTCGCCTACAATACCACTAATAATTACACCAAAGCATGGCGTAACGCACCTTACATTTATTATTTCCAAACCGGTGGCGACCATAACCACATCGTTACCGATAAGTTGGATTTAACACGATCAGGAGGGTACCAGATATTAGATCAGGCCCAGATTTCGGGAATAGGTGCACCTACCGAATTGCAGGAGTCGTATTCGCAGTCATCTAATTACCAACTGGATTTAATGTTGAATTATGACCGATCTTTTGGCCTTCATAATATCAGCGCATTTGCCGGGTATGAACAATCGGCATACAGGGGCCATTATTCAAACATCTGGGACGATAATTATAGTAATCCTAACTATCAGCAAATTAATGGTGGGTCAACCAATAGTACCGACTGGTACATCAGGGGCGATCAGAACCAACCTACAGGTTTTGCTTCTTATTTTGGCAGGGTCGACTATAATTACGCCTCAAAATATTTGCTGGGCTTTACTATGCGGGCCGATGGTTCTTATATTTTTCCGTCAAACAAGCGTTGGGGATATTTCCCGGCCGTTTCAGCAGGCTGGAATATTGCCAATGAAAACTTCTTCGCAAATTATACTAAAGTCCTTGATGTCTTGAAGCTGCGTTTCTCTTACGGTATAACCGGCACAGATAATACCGCTCCATGGCAGTGGCAACAAACCTACAACTTTAACGCAAACTCAGGTATTTATATAGGATCCGGGCTTCCGCCTTCAACAACGTTGGGTTCAACTATCAACCCCAACATCACATGGGAAAAAAATCATAACTACAACCTGGGTTTAGACTTTGGCATGCCAAAAAGAATCCTTACCGGAACTGTTGATTTATGGTACAAAAAAACTACCGATATCCTTGGTGCACGTGTAGCATCGGTCCCAAGTACTGTTGGAGCAAGCTTGCCTGCAGTTAATTATGGAATAGCATCGGCACGGGGTATTGAGCTATCTCTTAGTCACGAACGGCACATCAATGACTTTTTCTATCGTGTGTCTGGCAACTGGTCATATTCTGCCAACAAATATCTGAAGGTTGACCAGGCCGCATCAGTTCGTGGTTACCAGAATTTGATCGGACAGCCAATCAACGGGGTTATATGGGGTTATGTATCCGATGGGATTATCAGAACACAGCAGGACGTAGATAATATTTTAAAAGCTAACGGCCCTAATTTCACCATATTTGGTAGCAAGCCACAGCCCGGGATGTTGATCTACAAAGATATCAGGGGCCCGCTGGGTACCGATTCGCCCGATGGGAAAATTGACGGGAACGACCAGCAAATCATTTCAAAAAACGGGGTACCGCGTGTTAATTATGGCTTCAACTTCACATTTGGCTGGAAAGGGCTTAACCTCACCACGGTATTTGCCGGTTTGGGTCGCTACGACATTATGCCTACCGATGTTTACTACAGACGGCCTTTGCCTGGCAATGATAATTTAACCATCTGGAAAAATGCATGGACTCCGCAAACAGCCTCTACCGCCACCATGCCAAGCCCTATTATGACCGACTGGCAAGGCACAAGCAATAGCGAGGTGTCATCTACATTCTGGTTAAAAAATGGCGCTTTCCTGCGGTTAAAGTCCTTAATTGTTGATTACAGTTTGCCGGCAAGCTTGTTGTCGAAAATAAAAGTTAAAGCTGTGAAAGTTTATTTCAGCGGCGAAAACCTGTATCAATGGAACCATGTAACCGATTGGGACCCTGAACTGGGCGGCGATTTCAGAATGTACCCGGTATTAAGAGGGTTTACCTGCGGGCTTAATGTAACACTTTAAACATTAAATTATTAGATCATGAAACTTAAATTCAATATACTATTCGTTTTATTGGGGATGATTGCTTTAACAATATCCTGTAAAAAGGTATTTGATGTTGATCATCCGGGAGGCCCAATTACGCCGGAGCAGGAATGGGGCAGTCCTGATTTTGTAAAAGGATATGTAACCGACTTCTATAATATTTTGCCTTCCTGGAACAGGAACGAAGAACTGGCCGGCGAGGCTTATTCTGGCGGCAGTGGCGGAAACGGCCTTAACTCTTTTCTTAAAGGCACCTATACAAGTCAAAGTGGTTACCCCGACAGGGTTTGGGATTGGGGAAGGGTAAGGTCTATCAATAACTTTTTTGCAAATATTGATAAAAGCAAATCTGCTTTATCCGATGCCGATTATAAAAGCCTGAAAGGCCAGGCATACTTCTTCCGCGCGTATTTATACTATAGGATGGTAAAAGTATTAGGAGGGGTACCGATCATTACAGCGGTTCAGGACCCAACGGCCGACATAAATACTTTACTGGTAAAAAGGAATTCATCACTTGAGTGTTTTGATTTTATTGGCAAACAGTTGGATAGCGCAATTAATTTATTGCCGGCTACCTGGGGTTCAAATGATATTGGCCGGGTTACCAAAGGCGCTGCTATGGCGGTAAAAGGCGAAGCCCTGTTATTAAAAGCAAGTCCTCTGTTTTGCAAAACACCTAATGCCACTTATTGGAATGATGCTTATAGTGCCTTGCTGGCCGCTAAAACTGAGTTAGATGCTGATGGTTATGGCTTATATACAGATAATACTGCAAAACCAAATGAGAACATGTGGTATGATAAGGCAGGGGCTGCTAAGGAAATGGTTTTGAGCTTACGTTACCATTATCCCGAAAAAACAAATGGCTTTCAACAAGGGCAAAGGCCTTTAACTGAAACCTCTGGCGCTGCAGGCTCCTGCGATCCAACCTGGGAGATGGTGCAGGCTTATCCCATGAAAAATGGTCTCCCAATTTCCGACCCGGCTTCGGGATATGACCCTGCAGAGTTTTGGAAGGACAGGGATCCGCGCTTCTATCAAACAATTGTATATAATGGCGCCAGGTACGACTTTGCGGATATTACACCACGTGTGCAATGGATTTTTAACACGATAGCCGGTGATGATGCGTACAAAGCCACACCCAATTATAATATCACGGGTTTTTATTGCCGTAAGGGGATTGATACCACATTGGGTTCAAGCGTTTGGAACCGCCAGGCTTTTGATTGGCCTATCATCAGGTATGCTGAGGTTTTACTTAACCTTGCCGAAGCTGCTAATGAAGTACAGCACCCGGCCGAAGCAAGGGCCTATATTATTCAAATCCGCCAAAGGGCCCATATCACAGCAGGAGCAGGAAATTATGGATTGGCTGCCTCGGTTGGTTCTGATTATCAGGCCACGTTGAACGCTGTTATGACCGAACGGGCGATAGAGTTTGCTTTTGAAGGAAAACGATTTTGGGATTTAAGGCGCAGACGGATGTTTAACGTACTAAATAGCATGGGCACGCTGCATGCTTACGGGCCGTACTTTAACAGCGCGGCTGCATCCTCTCAATATGGTATTGATATTACGCAAAGCAATAGCGGGATTGCTGCACAGCTTTCTAACCTGATAGTTAATTCACCTGCATCGTTTGATCGCAATGCTTTTCTTAAGGCTATTACCAATTACAAATATGAGCCGATAGATCCTGGTGCCACCAGTCAAATCAATATACCCGATGCCTATTATTTCGGTCCTATTGATCCGCAGTATATTTTACAAAACAAAAATCTGCAGCAAAATATAGGATGGGATGGCGGAACATTTAATCCGGTAATACAATAGGTGCCGAATGTGTTTTATTTTTTAAGTGTACTTCCGGTAATGAGACTACCTGAGGTTTAGTTGAAGAGGCGTTCCTGTATGGTGGTACAGGGCGCCCTCTTTTATCATTGATCAGAATGCGGTGCTTAGAAATTGGAAATGCTTTTTAGTTGATTATATATGAGTTTTTATAACATGATAAATAAATTGAACACAGGTTTTTTAGTTCTTCTGGCGTTCAGTATGATGCTGGTAATTCACCCGCAGGCAAATGCACAAACCATTACTTTAAACACAAAGTTTGTTACGCTTAGTATAAACAAACGTGGGTTTATTACCAGTATTAAGGATAAATCATCCCATAAAGAATATTGCCCTGCCGGTAAAGTTTCTGCATTGCTTAGTCTGTACAAAGGCGAAAGTTATATACTGCCGGTAGCTGCTGCATTTAATACGCTCAATAAGCGCATTACGCTACGCTATCCTAATGGTTCGGTGGCGACGGTGCAAACTGATGAAAAAGGGGAGTACGTACGATTGAAACTGGTATCGCTTAAGCCGCGAAACGGGATTGACAATATCGTTTGGGGCCCTTATAAATTAACTATCTCTAAAACCATAGGAGATATCCTGGGCGTAGTAAGAGATGATGATTTCGCATTTGGCATACTCGGTTTAAATGACAATACCACCGGCGGCCCTCCAACAGGAGGCGACATGTCTTTCATGTACTATTTTATTCATTCGCCGGATCCGCTGAAATACCCCTTGCCGCCAAATCTTAAGGAAGGTCAAACTTTCACAATCGGCGGAGATGGCATAAATGACGTGGCGTTTTATTCACATCCGGAAGAGTATTACCGGATGAATTACGGAAACGGGGCAAGACTTGAACCCGCTTTTGGTTCAACAGTTTGCATGCACTCAAGAGACCGCAGAAAGGAACAAATGATACGCTTCCCGGTGTTACCCGATAATTTGGATGGGAAGGTAAATTCGGCCAGGTACCAGTTGGTGCCGCCGGTAAATGCCGATTTTATTGGATCTTCGGTTGCTTTGCTTGCCTGCCCCGATTCTGTCGGGCTCCGCACTATCGAACAAATAGTTTTAAAGGAAGGGCTGCCGCATCCCGAAATTGATGGTCAATGGATCAAAGATCCTAAAGCATACCGCCCCGACATCGCGTGGCATGGCGCTCATGACAGCCTGATCACCTACGCTCATCAATTAGCCATCAAAGGCGTACAGGATGAAGGATGGGGCGAATATTATCCCAACCCGCAAAATCGCTGGACTAATAGAAAAATAAATTTCAACAACGCGGCTCCCATGAACATTCCGGACTATGGCGCATTGATGAAGAAAAATGGGATCAGGTATGGACTGCATACCCTGTGCGAGTTTCTGCAGCCTGATAATAACAGCGATGTGGCCCCGGTACCAAGCGATAGCCTGGCCATTATGCAGCGCGCATTGATAACCAAAGATCTTACTGATCAGGACACGGTTATAACGGTGGCCGACAGGGCCTATTTCAACGAGTTTGGCGGATGGGAAGGTAACCATACCAATGTACTGAAAATAGGGAAGGAGCTTATAGAATACAATGGCATTAGCGAGAGCAAGCCCTACACCTTTTTACATATCAAAAGGGGGCTTTACGGAACAAAAAAAGGTGCCTATAAAAAGGGTACTACAATAGTAAAGCTGCAGCCTAACTGCTATCGTGGTTTTGTTCCGGATATGAATTTGCAAAAAGTATATGCGGATTATTATGGCAAGTGGCTAACAGAAGGAGGGATGGATTATATTGATTTTGATGGCCTGGAGAGCTGTATGTACCAGGGGCAAGGGCAGTACTCCTTTAAGCAGTTTTTCAGGAAATTATTTGATAGCTACGCAAAAAATGGAGGTGATTATCTCCGTGTAATGGGGAGCGCGGTTTATGAAGGCAACTGGCATTATATGAGCGTTTGCAATGTTGGCGGCGGCAATAATATGTTTAATCCGGTATTGAACCAATGGGGAATAGAGGGGAAAGATATGCGATATGTTTTTGAGAGCAGTTATTTACCTGCAACATTCGGAATAGTTGATCTGCACAGTGAGTGGAGTTTATACGATGCTGAAAACCTGGAAGCCAAATCAATTGGATGGAACGCAACCTACATGCTTGGTTTGAGCCAGCATGCTGTTGAAAATTGCCCGGAAAAGAATAATATTTTCAAGGCATACCGCGCCTGGGAAAATGCCAGGGCATTGAATATTTTCACCAAAACACTAAAAGAGCGTTTAAAAGATTTAAACTATAAATTTCACCTGGTGCAAAACGGCGAAAAGTCTTTTGTTTTATATCCTGTACGTGAAGCCCGTTTTCCTAACCAGCAATACACTGTCGAAAAAAATACGTGCCGGTTAAATAATGAATTTGATGCGCAGCCGCTGGATTGTGCGATACGGATATCATCTGCCGAAAAAGATGGGTATGCTGATGGCATCAGGATCACTTTTCAGGACGGTACAGAACTTTCAATCGACAAAAAAATTACCAATGGCGAATTTATTATCCTGAAGGATAATGCTTGCTATGTAGCGGATAAGAACAGAAAGAAGATCGCTGAAATTCCAGCCCAGGGCAATTTGACACTACCGCATGGGGCATCGTCAATCCAGGTTAGCGCCCTGCAAAATAGCAATCAAAAAGTAAATATGGAACTGCTGGTTTCATCTGTTGGTCCGGGTATAGCACTTTGATAATTTAATATGAACTTTAACAAAAAAAGCTGCCTTTCCGCATTCATAATTTATACCTGTTTATTAGGCTTTGCCCACGCGCAAGGAGCAAAAAAGCTTATAACTCCGGATTTTTTAAAAGCTGTGCATGGAAATATGCGTGTAAGCGCTATCCAATATGAGGGTACCAAAGCATTAAATAAATTTGAGTTCGGGAACAATAGCCTGACAACAGACAGTGCCCAGTGGTTGCTTAACTTAACCGCAAAACAGGGTGCAAGCGCCGGGATATTGGATATCACCGCCGATATTAAGTTAAAAGAAGGCCATGCAGCTGCCACGGCCCTGGAGGTATCTTTTGACTTCAGCCGCTGGAGCAGGAAGAATTATGTTATGGTGCCTGCAAGTATGTATAACGGGAACAGGTATCCTGCCATTGGCAACGGGTACAACCCACCCTATACCAGGGATATGTACTATAACCCCAAAGTACCGCTAACCATTTCAAATAACCCCAGGTTATCCGCAGAACCCGATAAAGCATCGCTGGTGCAGTTACAAACCGGCAACGCAGCAACGCCGGCAATGTGCTTTTTTTTACCATCGCTAAAGAAAGGCTTTATCCTGTTGACCACCCAGCAGACCCAGTTGGGCAATAGTGGCCTTTCCATTGCAGAAAATGCAAAACAAGATAACTGCAGCTTTAGCATTTCGGCACCGGCAGTGCGCAGACTGGCGCCCGGGTTTGGGGATTTTCATGAAAGTGGTGATAAAGCACACGACTGGAAACCCGGCGACCATATAACCATCGCGATGAGGTTATATGTATTTGATGCCCGCAGCATTCCCGATTTGCTTACGAAGTTTATGCAGGTACGTAAGGATATAACCGGGCCAAATAGCCCCCGCAATATATTACCTATGAGTAAGTTACTTGCAGTAGGTTCGGCAATATGCAGCGGTAATTTTATACATGTTCCTGCCGGCAGTTATTACAAGCCCGAAAATAATGACGATTTTCAGTTAGGTTGGGTGAGCGGTATGATGAATACCTATCCTATGCTGGCGCTTAATAATGCAAAAGAACGTGAGCGTGTGGCGGAGGAGATCGATTTCATAGTGAATAAACTTCAGGGGAAAAGCGGCTTTTTTTACGGCGGAATCGAAGCAAATGGCCGCCTCCTTTTTGAAAAAATGCATCCTGATTTTCCGAAAGGTCAAGCCATGGTACGTAAAAATAGCGATGCTTTATTGTGGCTGATGAAACATCTGTTGCTGCTGAAAGCGCAGGGTTTTGGAATTATAATTAAGCCCGAATGGGAGTCGGCCGCCAAGAAACTGGCCGAAGCTTTTACTAAAACCTGGAAAAAATACGGCGAATTTGGGCAGTACATCGTACCCGAAACTGGCCGGATAGCCGTATTTAACTCCACGGCGGGGGCGATAGCGCCCGGTGGACTGGCCATTGCTTCAAATTATTTTAACCACCCGGAGTGGCTTGTAGTAGCCAGGGAAGCGGCAAATTATTATTACCAACGCGATGTGGTAAACCAGGGCCTTACCGGCGGCGACTGCGGGGATATTAGTATGGATGCTAATTCAGAATCAGCATTTGGTTTTTTAGAATCATTGATGGCCTTATACAACGTTACGGGCGATAAAAGCTGGTTACAGAAGGCTGAGGTAGAGGCGGCGCTTTGTTCAACCTGGGTATTGTCCTATGATCCTGTTTTTCCAACCGGCAGCCAGATCGCAAAGTTGAACTGCCATATGGCCGGGGCAGTTTGGGCCAGTATTCAAAATAAACATTCGGCTCCGGGTATTTGTGAAGCCTCGGGCGATTACCTGTTCAAATTATACCGTGCTACAGGTAACAAATTATATGCAGATTTAATAAGGGATATTCAACATGCGCATGCCGAAGCAGTGAATATGCCCGGCCATTATACTACCAACAACCTTATCGGATCAAGCATGGAACGAATTCAGCCCAGTGATGCCGAAGGCCGTGGCAGTGTTGGCAATTTCATAAACACCCGAAATTCGTGGACAGAAACAAACGGCATGTTAATGGCCATTGAACTGCCCGGGATTTACCTTCAGACAGATAAGGGGAAACTCCTGGTTTTTGATCATGTGGCTGCCGCTGTTTTGAAGAAGGATAGGAAATCGACCACACTGCTGGTGAGCAACAACACCGGGTACGATGCCAACGTAGCCATTTTTGCAGAAAGCAGTGCGCAGGCGCAGAGGCCGCTTCCATATACTGCATTTTTACATTGGCCTAAAGTGATGGTAAAAGCAGGACAAAAAGTACAGATGCAAATCACAGCCGGCAACAAAATTTTGGCCGTTAAAACACTTAACTAAAAACATGACAAACACTGTCGACTCAAAAAAAAGACGGGACCTGGTAAAGGGGATAGGGCTGCTCGCCATATCATTGCCATTGGGAGTAAAACGCGAACCGAATGTTTTGGCCGGACCGCATGAAAAGAAACGGGTATTACGGGTAGCGCATATTACAGATGTACATATCCGCCCCGAATACAATGCCCCGGAACGTTTCGGGCGCTGCATTGAAGAAATAAAGAAACATAGGGTCGATTTTTTTCTAAACGGAGGTGATTCCATATTCGCTGCCGACTATAATAATATTACCCGTGAACGGGTCAACGAACAGTGGGCGATATGGAAAAACGCCCGTGAAAGATTTAAGGGATATGAAGTATACAGTTGTTTGGGCAATCATGATATGTGGTGGGCTTGCCCTGACAAATCCGACAGCATGTATGGCAAACCGCATGTAATAGCTCAACTTGAAATGCCGGGCCGCTTTTACAGTTTTGAAAAGCATGGGTGGCATTTTATCATTCTCGACAGTAATAATGATAATGCAGGTTCATTAGATGCCGAACAGCGAAAATGGCTGGAGAACGACCTTGCGTCACTGCGGCGCGGCACGCCCGTTTTGTGTATGAGCCATTACCCGATTTTGGGCGTAAGCACCATAATGGAAGGAGGCAACCATACAGATGCGAGATATATCACTAATTTATTTAATAAACACCGGGACAAAACAATCACTTGTATAAGCGGCCATATCCATTTACGTGATGAGGCTGGGTATGATGGCGTTCGCTACTATTGTAACGGCGCCTTAAGTGGATTTTGGTGGGAAGACGGCGATAGTGATTCGGCGGCTAAATGTTATTACCGCGAAACCCCGCCCGGCTATGCTATATTAGATTTATTTGAAGATGGAAGCGTAAGTAACCGCTATTATCCGCATTCGTTTTGACTGAACAGGTTGCCCGTATAGTGTTGCTTTTAAAATATGGAACAAATTGAAAAGAAATAAATGAAAAGAAAGCTGTTTTTTTCGACGATTGCTTTTTGGGGCATCATCAACATCGCCAGTTCACAAGAAGCGAATAATAAATTACCTGTCTGGAAGGAAAATAACAGGCCGATCCTTTCTCAGGATTGGCTGGTAAACCCGGTTCAGCAAAAAGCCGATGTTTATGCTGATGGTAAAAACATTATTTTGAGCAATGGTTTAGTAAAAAGGACCTTCCGGATTCAGCAAAATGTGGCCTGCATTGATTACAGCAATATGAGCAACGGCCAGCAATTGCTGAGGGCTGTAAAGCCCGAAGCGAAGTTAACTGTTGATGGCAGGGAATATAATATCGGAGGCCTTTACGGGCAAAAGGAGAATGCCTATCTGCTGCCCGAATGGGTAAGCGGATTCAAAGGCAATGAAAATGATTTTCAGTTTCAATCGTTTTCGGTAACGGATATTCCTCCTTACATCCGTTGGAAA
>Ga0157372_10001416_pt1 | contig 25860 bp, 18 predicted proteins | sample C55metaG_FD_115307 | JGI IMG/M metagenome (GOLD analysis project Ga0157372, IMG submission 115307) | Corn rhizosphere microbial communities from Kellogg Biological Station, Michigan, USA - C5-5 metaG | ecosystem: Host-associated > Plants > Roots > Rhizosphere > Soil | place: USA: Michigan...
CCTGGGGCTGGAGAAGGTCCCAAGGGTTCGGCTGTTCGCCGATTAAAGTGGCACGCGAGCTGGGTTCAGAACGTCGTGAGACAGTTCGGTCCCTATCTGTTGTGGGCGTTAGAAATTTGAGAGAACCTGACTCTAGTACGAGAGGACCGAGTCGGACGAACCGCTAGTGTACCTGTTGTGGCGTCAGCTGCACCGCAGGGTAGCTATGTTCGGATGAGATAAGCGCTGAAAGCATCTAAGTGCGAAACTCATCTCAAGATAAGATTTCTTTAAAGAGTCGTGGAAGACTACCACGTTGATAGGTTGCAAGTGTAAAGACAGTAATGTCAAAGCTGAGCAATACTAATTACTCGTTAGCTTTCTTATTAAGTTTCTATTTTTCTTATAGTTAATATTATTTATATTGTATTTTCTTTCTTTATTATGTCAATCTTATTATGATCCGCACAAACGGATCGATGATTTTAGGTGACTATAGCGGTGAGGTCCACCTCTTCCCATTCCGAACAGAGAAGTTAAGCTCACCAGCGCAGATGGTACTACAGTTACATGTGGGAGAGTATGTCGTTGCCACTTTTAAATTAGCCTCAATTCTTTACTGAATTGAGGCTTTTTTATTTTAATTTTGTAACAAAAATTATCTGTATGAGAAGCGTCGTAAGCCCCGTTTTATTGATTTTGCTCCTTACACCTTTCCTGCTCCGGGCTGAGAACGATACCACAAAAATAAACCCAGGCAATCCACCCTCCATCACCCGCCTTTTTAACCAGGATCAATTCGAATACGCCGATTCTACCTTCAGCATCAACAGCTCCCTGTACGATTTTCAGAAATATGTTCCTAAAAACACCTTGGGAAACATAGGCTTACCTGTTCACGATCTGCAATACAGGCCATTCTCCTCCTCATTAGGATTTAATTATTACAAGAATAACTACGAGTTCTATTCCTTTTCACCCTATAACCTCAATTTTTTCAATACCCGGACACCCTACACCGATCTTTTTTATGTGATGGGCACCAAGCAGGAGCAGCTTTTTAAGTTTACCTTCTCCTATAATGTGAAAAAGAACTGGAATGTAACCGCCGATTTTTTAAGGATCCGCTCCGCCGGAAATTATTTAAGGCAAAACACAAACGATAATTGCCTGGGCCTGTCTACCAACTATAAATCCGGAAATAACCGTTACTGGCTCATCTCCGCGGTTGTATACAATAGCTTTAAAAACCTCGAAAATGGCGGTATTGCCGACGATTCCACCTTTAGGGATTTCGGGAACAACGATAAAAAGCTGCTGGATATAAACTTGAACTCTGCCAAAAAGAGTGTTGCAAATGGAAATATCTTCCTGAAGCAGATCCTCAATTTCGGAAGGCATTCCGAAGACACTGCCCACAAAGAGGTGATCATCCCGGGAAGCCGCCTCATCCTTAGCTCCGATGTGGATGGAAACTATTTTAAGTACGACGATGAAAATCCATCTGCGGGATATTACTCCAATATCTTTATCGATTCCCTGAAAACAACCGACTCTGTTTTCCATTACAAGATTGAAAATGAATTAAGCTGGAAACGCGTTGATAATCTCAGGCACCGCGGAATCATTGACCAGGCCGGGTTCGGCCTGAGTCTGAAGCACCAGTATGGATATGTTTGGCAGCAAAAATCCGATACCGTATTCAATAACCTGATCGCCGGGGCCGAAGTTTACAATACGTATTCCCGGAATTCCTTCTGGTGGCATGTTGGAGGGCATTACGTGATTGATGGCTATAACCGGAAAGATTATAATGCGGCCGCTGTGATCAAAAAACAAAGCAAGGACAGCCTCAACAGCATTTCCCTAAAGCTCGAGTCTGTTGTGAAAACGCCCGATTTTATTTATGATTTTTACCGCTCCAATCATTTCGACTGGGAAAATAATTTCGGTAAAATGCAAAAGAATGCCGCAGGAATCTCTCTCAGCATGAAAAAGATCCGGCTTGCAGCAAGTGTCGCCTATTCCGCGTATACAAATATTACGTATTTCGATAATTACGCCATAGCACGCATGTACACAGGCACTGTGCCCGTGCTTTCGGCGGCGGTAAAAAAGGATTTTACAGTTTATAACTGGCACCTCAACAATACGGTTATCTATCAGCAAGCTCCTGATTCTTCTGTGATCCGGCTGCCGCAATTCATCCTGGAACATTCGCTCTATTATGAGCACGATCTGTTGAAAAAAGCGCTGCGCCTGCAAATCGGAGCGTCCGTATTCTATACTTCTGCTTATTACGCAAATGCTTATATGCCTGCTACCGGACAATTCTACCTCCAGGATGAAAAAAAATACGGCAATTATCCCTTTATCGATTTCTTTGTGAATGCAGAAATAAAATCGGTAAGGGTATTTCTCAAAGTGGATCACCTCAACAGCGGCCTGAGCGGAAACACCTATGTGCTCACACCGGGTTATCCTTATGCGGGCCGCACTTTTAAGTTTGGCGTTTCATGGAAATTCTTCGATTAAGCCTCAAATACGTTCGACAGTTATAATTTTTTGTACATTTAGCTTCCCGGAACAACAACAATGAAGCTGCGTACAATGATTCAGGAATCAGTACTCAGAGGAGTAGACGATAGGCAGTCGATCGAACAATCAAGCAGGATCAGGATCATCAATAAATTTAACCTGCTTTGCATTTCCTACAGCATCCCGTACATCCTGTTTTCATTGAGCTTCAGGTTCTATCAGCCGGCAGTGGTGTTCTTTGCAGGACTAATGTTGTACGTGCTAAGCTTATACTGCAATAAAACCGCCCGCCACATCACGGCTAAATTGCTGATCATTGTGGCAACCAATTTTTCTGTTTTTTACCTGAGCCTTTTTTACGGCTTTGATTCCGGCTTTCATCTCTACTACTTCACCAGCCCGCTTATTGTATTTTCGCTTTTTGATTACAGCGAATTAAAAAGGACCATCCTTGGATTTCTCCTGTATCTCGCGTCAATCGCCACGTTGGTGTATCTTCACGAATCGGGTTTCTCCATAGCGCAGGAGATGCCGCCGATGCTGGGCCGTATGCTGTATGTGCTGAATGTTTTTCTTGCGCTATCGTTCTGCCTGCTGCTCGTCACACATTTTTCCGAATTCAATAAAAAAATAAATCAGCAGCTTGCGGCCAGCAATGAGGAGCTGGAAAGCAAGCAGGACCTGCTTGAAGCGGAGATCATTGAACGGAAAAATACGGAGCTGAAGCTTCAGACCCTGCTGAAGGATAAAGAAACGCTGCTCTCGGAAACGCATCACCGCGTAAAGAATAACCTGGCTGTTGTTTCCGGGATGCTTGATCTGCAGGTGCTGATGTCGGAGCAGGAGGACGTGAAGACAATTCTGAACGACAGCCGCAGCAGGATCAAATCCATGAGCCTCATTCATGAATCATTATACAAGTACGACAATGTTTCCCAGATAGAATTCGGAAGATATATTTGCTCGCTGGCCGAGGAGATCAGCAATACGCATTCATCTCTTCCGTTTAAGATACGAATGAGCTTTGACGTGGAAGAGGTAAACCTCAGCGTAACAAAGGCCATCCCCTGCGGATTGCTTGTGAATGAAGTGCTTACAAATGCGTTTAAGCATGCGTTCACAGGAAGAACAGAAGGGGAGATCCGGATCGGATTAACAGAAAAAGACGAGCTTTGCACGTTAACTATCCGGGACAATGGCCAGGGAATAGATCCCGGAAAGCAAAGCCCCTCATCCATCGGGATGGCGCTGATCGAAGCCTTTAGCAAGCAGCTGAAAGCAAAATATTCATTCGCGAATGAACAAGGCACCAAATTAACGCTGACCTTTAACAAATAAATGATCCATGAAAAAAATACTCGTTGTTGAAGACGATTATATCCTGGCCATGGTGCAGACAAAGTTCATCCAGAAGATGGGCTTCACTGTGGTGGCCTCTGTAACCAATGGCATCGACGCTATTGCAGCGGTAAAAGAATTCTCTCCCGATGTGGTGATCATGGATGTAAGGATAGACGGGGAACTGGACGGCGTACAAACCATGATGGAGATCCGTAAATTCTCAGAGGTGCCGGTTATTTATTCTACAGGAAATTCCGAATCGGCTTTGATGGAACGCGCCAAAGATACCAATATGAAAGGATTTTTTGTGAAGCCGGTGAATTACAATGAGCTGGAAGCGCTCATTAAATCTGCATAACAGCCGATCAGGTTTTTTGTTTTTTCTTTTTTGCGGCCGGGAAAAGAATGTTATTCAGGATCAGCCGGTAACCCGGAGAGTTCGGATGCAGGCTCAGATCGGTTGGAGGATCTTCCACGCGGTGCTGGTAATCCTCGGGATCGTGGCCGCTGTAAAAAGTAAACGTGCCTTTCCCGTATTCACCATGTATGTAGCGCGCTTCGTTAGCCGCTTTGTTCTCGCCTAAAATAAGCACTCCCGGCTTAATGAATGATTTGTCAAATCCTACAGTCTGCCCCCAGAAACCTTTGATCACCTGTTCGTGGTTCTGGCAAAGCATGGTAGGAACCACATCCCATTTTGCGGAAAATTCAAAGAGTGTAAAAAGGTCGTTTGTTTTTGTTACGCCGTATTTGCGCTCACGCGATGCATAGGTATCGATGTTGGATTTTGCATATTCGCCGGGATTGGTGCTCAGCGAGAAGTTGGTGAAGGCAAATGTTTTTGAATAATCCAGCTTCGCATTGTAATTGGGGGTTGTGCCGTCGCCGTCGAACATGCTTTCGCAGATATCGAGGCCTTCTGCGGCAAGCGCGATGTCATACGAATCGGGAGCGGAGCACATGGCAAATAAAAATCCTCCGCCGGATGTGAAATCCCTGATCTTTTGAGCAACGGCCAGCTTCATTTCCGAGACCTTGTTAAAGCCGAGCGCATGGGCGCTGGCTTCGAGCGTGCGCTGCTGTTCCTGGTACCAAAGCGCATTCCGGTAGCCGGCCCAGAACCGTCCGTATTGTCCTGTAAAATCTTCATGGTGCAGGTGCAGCCAGTCGTATAAAGGGAGCTTTCCCTGGATGATCTCTTCATCGTAGATCACGTCATACGGAATTTCAGCATAGGTCAGAACCAGCGTCACCGCGTCGTCCCAGGGCTGTTTCATCTTTGGTGAGTATACGGCAACCTTCGGAGCCTTCTCAAGCTTTACATCTTCCATGTTCACTTCCGGGTTGGCGATCTCGGAAAGAATGGAGGCCGACTTCGCATCCGCGATCACTTCGAAAGTTACGCCGCGGATGGTGCATTCGTTTTCAATCTCTTTTGCATCCTTCATCATGAAGCTGCCGCCGCGGTAATTCAGCAGCCAGTGCACTTCCAGGTCGTGACGGAGCACCCAGTAGGCGATCCCGTAGGCTTTCAGGTGGTCCTTCTGATCGAGGTCCATCGGGATGAGGATGTAAGCCGCATTGGAAACCAGGCAGCTCAGGGAAAAAAGAAAAATAAGAATGAGTCTTTTCATAATTTAAAAGGGATCTTCCTCAATGTCATTCATTTTTGATCCGCGGATCACGGAGTTCACCGGATTGTCGAAATCGCTGCTTGGCGTAAGCGCCTTGCTGGAAGAACCGTAATCCATCGCTGTATCGAGCGTGTCGAGATCGCCGAATTTCGTGTACTGGCCAATGTAGCGCGTTTTCACAGAGTCCACAGGTCCGTTACGGTGCTTCGCGATGATCAGCTCAGCCATTCCGGCTGTAGGCATTCCCGTTTCATCTTCCGTTAAGCCGTAGTATTCGGGGCGGTGGATGAACATTACCATATCGGCATCCTGCTCGATGGCGCCCGATTCACGTAAATCGGAGAGCTGCGGCTTTTTATCGCCGCCGCGTGTTTCAACGGCACGGCTCAGCTGCGACAGCGCTATCACCGGAACATTCAATTCTTTTGCCAGACCTTTCAGGGAGCGGGAAATGGTGGAGATCTCCTGCTCGCGGTTTCCCTTGCCTTCGCCGCCTGCTGTCATCAGCTGGAGGTAATCGACGATGATGAGCTCGATGTTGTGCTGCTCCTTGAGCCTGCGCGCTTTTGCACGCAGCTCGAATACCGAAAGGCCGGGAGTATCGTCAATAAACAGCGGCGCTTCCGCAAGGCCTTTGATCTTATCATTCAATTGCTGGAACTCATAATCTTCAAGTGTTCCTTTTTTCAGCTTTTCACCGGAGAGCTCCGATTCGCTGGAGATCAAACGGGTAACAAGCTGCAGCGATGACATCTCAAGCGAGAAAATTGCCACCGGCTTGTTAAACTCCACGGCCGCATTGCGCGCCATGGAAAGCACCAGCGCGGTTTTACCCATTGCGGGACGTGCCGCGATGATCACAAGATCGGATTTCTGCCAGCCGGATGTTAAGCGGTCGAGCGCGGTGAGTCCCGATGGAACCCCGGAAAGACCATCTTTCCTGTTCTTTGCAACCTCGATCTGCTCGATGGCTTTCTTGATCAGGGTGTGCATCTTGTCGTAATTCTTGCGGATGTTACCTTCCACAATGGAGAACAGGCCTTTTTCCGCCTTATCCAGCAGGTCGAACACATCGGAGCTTTCTTCGTAAGCATCGCGGATGGTTTCCGTGGATGTGCGGATCAGCTCGCGCTGGATGTATTTCTGTGAAATGATACGGGCATGGAACTCCGCATTGGCTGCGGATGCCACGCGATTGGTAAGCTGTGTGATATAATAGGCGCCGCCAACAAGGTCGAGCTCGCCCGTCTTTTTTAATTCCTGGGTAACGGTAAGGATATCAACCGGCTCCGAGCGGGTGAACAGGCGCTCGATAGCGGAGAAAATGCGCTCATGCGCTTCCTTGTAAAAGCTTTGCGGCTTTAAAATATCAATTACATTGGTAAGGGCATCCTTTTCGAGCATCAGCGCGCCGAGCACTGCTTCCTCCAGCTCAACGGCCTGCGGCGGCATTTTTCCAATATCGAGCAATTGCTGGCCGGTATTGGGTTTTGCGAAGCGTTTACGTGAATTTGTATCTGTTTTGGTGTTGAAATCGTTCATGAATCAAAAGTACAAATTTTAGCCCCCTCAAATTTCAATCTTATAAACATTCGTTAAACATGTTCTTAACAGGAAGTTGCGGGGATCTGTGCTAACGAATTTACGAATAAAATCAATGCTTTCCACCTATGCAGCAAAAGAATAAAATAATTTTTATTAACTTTATAGGATGCAGATCAAGTCCTTGAAAACAGCGCTGTTTTTTGTAATGCTGGTCCAGCTCTTTTCCTGTAAAAAGGAAACCGACGAAAGCGGGCCGGAAGTGAGCTTTCAAACGCCGTTCGACAACCAGAGCTTTATGGTGTATGATAATGTGCCGGTATCTGCCAGCATCAGCGATGAAACCAAGATCACGTCCGTGTCGGTGACCCTCGTGGATGTCAACCACATCCCGGTGCATGCGAGCGTTTCCGCCTCCGTAACATCGCCCTCCATGACGCTGAGCCTCAGCTACCCGCTGGATAACATTCACCTCGAAAGCGGATCGTATGCGCTGCTGATCACCGCTTCCGACGGAAAGAACGATTCGCATACCTATCAGCCCATTCTCATTACAGCCGTGCCAAAGGCATTGAAAAAAGTGTTCGTGGCAACGGGCACATCGGCGTTCCAGACCAGCCTGTATTCGATCGACAGCACCTTCAGCTCCATGAGCCTTTATAATTCGTACAGCGGCGATTTTACCGGCACATCCGCCAGCAGCTATTACCAGCAGGTATACCTCTGCGGCAATTATACGGGCAGTTTCAGCGGTATTTCCCTTGCCGATAATGCTGTGAAGTTCACGGTCGCGCCCGCCGTTTCGGCATCTCCCTATTTTACGGGCTATTACAGCGAGGATAAAAAAAATTATGTGGCACGTTACGATGAAACCGTAAAAGGCTATAACTATACGGGAAACGTTGTTTACAATGCAACGGCAAATGCGGGTTACTACGTAAGGAAGATGACGATGAACAACGGCTATCTTGTTGCCGAAGAAAAAAGCAAGACCTCGGCCGGAAAATTAATCGTTTCTTTTTATTCGACGGGCACGCCCGAGCAGCAGGTGGCGATCAGCCAGGATGTGGTTGCATTTTGCGAGAAGGATGATCACAATGTGTTTGTATTTGGAAATGATGCCGGGCAGGGAGTGATCCAACTGTACGACCGGATGAACAATACGGTGTGGAACCCTTATCCGTATGCGCTTCCGGCCGGGACCATACTCAGCGCGCTGAAGATCGATGCCGACACTTACCTGATCGGGCATTCGAACGGGACCATTTACAAATATCAATACCTCAGCGGAAGCATCACTACTTATCTTTCGGGATACACCGCATTGCAGCTGAAATACGATCAACTGAATAATGATGTGTATATTGCGGAAGCAAACATGCTTACCGCGGTGGATTATTCTTCAAAAACGGTAATGCATGCAGTGCCGTCGGCAGAGACTATTTACGATTTTTCTTTTCTTTATAACAGGTAAAAACAAAACCATGAAGACCACATCACATTCTTTTTTCCTTATTGCGGTAATCTCCCTGATGCTTTCGGCATGCGGCAATTCAACCGTTACCACGGGTAATGGTTCCGAAAAAGTGGAAGGCAACGGCAAGGTGGAAACACAGTCGCGCACGGTAACGGCTTTTCATGCCGTGCAGATCAACGGTGTGTTCAACGTGCAGATCGACCAGGGTGCGCAGGAAGCGGTGAAGGTGGAAACGGATGAGAACATTCAGCCGATGGTGATCACCGAAGTGGTGAACGATACGCTGAAGATTACTCTGAAGGACGATGTCTCCATCAGCAATTCAAAAAAAATGAATGTATGGGTAACGGTGGTCGACCTTAACAGGATCGAGATGCAGGGCGTAGGCTCGCTGAAGTCGTCGCTATTGAAGCTGAAGGAGCTGGAGCTGGATAACGAAGGAGTGGGGGCAACTTCACTGAACCTCGAGGTCGGAAAGCTGACGGTGAATACCGAATCGGTGGGGGCTTTAACGTTGAACGGACTTGCGGACGATGTGTCGATCAGGCAGGATGGCGTTGGCATTCTGCAGGCCTTCGGACTGAAAACAAATAAGCTCAGTCTTGTTACAAGCGGAGTGGGCGCCTGCGAAGTGTATGCCGCGCTCGAGATCAGCATCGATGCATCCGGTATCGGCAGCGTAAAATACAAGGGTGGCGCTTCGAAGCGGAATATCAAGTCGGAAGGTGTGGGGAAGGTTTCGGAGGTAGAATGATCAATCGATCCCCAGCAATTCCAGGTCTTCGCGGTAATCCAGCTGCAGGTCTTCATGCAGCTTCGAGAAGAGTGTCCTGATCTTTTCGATCTCGCGGTAATATAAATTATTGATCACGGAGCTCGACTCGAGCCTGATGCGTGCCGACTTCACCTTCCTGCAGAAGTAAATACGAATTTCCAGCTCCGTTTCCTTGCTCTTCGAATACTTGATGAGCTTCGTCATATTCCTCACCACTTTCTGCAATCCTTTTTTCGTGGTATAGCTTGTTTTACGGTTGATCTCGGTGAACAGCACATCTATTTTCTGCTTTGCATCCTCCACGTAATTCTTTTCATTGTTGGAATCGAAGAGCAGGTAGGTGAGCAGCTCCTTGTTCTCTTTTTTATGCTTCGCAAGGCGCACGCAGATCTCCAGCACCTTTTTCGGCTCGAGTGTGCGAAGCTCTTTTTCCAGCTGGCTGATGCTCGGTGCTTTCATTTTAATGGCTGGTTATAAAGCTGAGTACTGCATTTGAATAATCAGCGAACCCGAAGGTGGCCGGGATAGTGCTGTGTCCCGCAGCCGGGATGCGGTGCGCTTCCTTATAGCTGCCGCTGTAATTGTCGTACACCATTTGTCCGTGCGTGCTGATGTTCAGGAAATCATCCGCTTCACCATGGATCCAGAAAAAAGGCTGCTGAACGCTGCGGATCTCCACAGCATTGTTGATGCTCAGGTCGGTAAAGAATTGTGAGGGCATGGCGAGGCCCGAAGCATCCTGCACCATGGTTTCGGCATTCGCGAAAGGCGCTTCAAGCATGAGTTTGGAAGGCGTTAAGCTGCGCGGTTCTGCAGTAAGCTTTGTTGCAGGCGCCGATCCGAGGCTGAAACCGTACATCACGAGCCTGTCGCCCGAAAGTCCTTTGTTCTTGAGCCATCCCAGCGCGGCATCCACATCGGCATAGATCCCGGCTTCGGTCGGCTTTCCTTCCGACATGCCGTAACCCCGGTAATCGATCATCATTACGCCGAACCTGTTTTTCGTGCCTGTATTGGCGAGCAGCTTGGCGCGCTGCCAGTAAAAATCCATGTGATCGCGGTTTCCGTGGCAGTACATGATCACCGTATCGGTGCTGATCCTGCTGATGTTCCCGATATAGATCGCGTAAATAGCAGTTGCGCTCGATTCGCCGGGAGCCTGTGAAGCCAGCTGGAAGATGTGCACAAGGCTGTCGGGAATGTGATACAGGTAATCAAGCGTAAAATCCGTTTCGCCGGTATAGTTGTCGAGCTTGTATTCCGTAAGCTTCTGCTGGTTGAACAGGTTCTCGTCCAGGCGCAGGCAGCCGCTGAAAGCAAAGCAGATGAGCAGGAGCAGGAAGCTGTTGATTGTGTACGATCTCATGCTTTTAAAATTTTCGTGTATAGCCGATGTAAACGCCGAATGCACCGCGGTTGCGCAGCGGTGTCTGGTAATCCACCACCAGCTTTTCATTGGAAACGTTTGGCGCTATTACCTTCGCTTCAATGTTCACATTCCATTTCTTCCCGTTAAAGCTGTGCCCGGCCATAGGCATTAAGATCCAGTGCCTGTCCTGCGATACGCCGAGCGTTCTTGTTTGCGACAGCTCGAACCAGTTGGAAGCGCCGATGTAAAAATAATTCTTCCGTTTTCCGTATTCCCAATAAGCATGAAGATCGAGCTGCGGGTATAATTTTTTAGCTTCCGTATTGCGGTAGATCGCGTTCAGCTGCAGCGTGGTTCCCAAAGCGGGAAGATACGCATGCTGCGTTGTCCATTGTTTGGTGGCACCCAGCTCCGCCTGGAAATTTCCGTACAGCGCCGATGTTACGTTGACGGATGCAAAGCCGGTAAGCGTGCTGTCGATCCCGTAGCCGTAATTTGCGGTAATAAACGGAATGGGAATGGTGGCGGTTCCGAATTTGATCAGCGGCCCGCCGAATGAGAGATTGGCGGCATGCTGCTTTTTAGCGAGCGGTTTTACAAAGCGGGTAGGCGAGCAGGAAGCCAGCAGGAGCAGGATAAGAAGGATGGCGAGTGGCTTTTGCATGTTGAAATTGCTGTGGCAAAAATAATCCTATTCGTAAATAAATCGGTAATTTTGTATAAATAAAGAATGCAATGAGAGATGTTTTCTATACCATACTTGTAGTCTGGATCATCTGGCGCATCATGAACAGCGTCGGCACCATCCGCGCGAAGCAGGCTGCAGCCACCAAAAGCGCCCCTCAGCGTAAAAAAGAGGGCGAGACTACTGTGGAGTATGTCCCGCCCAAAAATAAAAGCCGCTTCGACGGCGAAGGTGAATATGTTGATTACGAAGAGATAAAATAGATACAGATCGCGAATCTGTACGAATTTACGAATCGGAGTGTCATTGCGAGGGTTTCACCCGAAGCAATCTATCAATACCCAAAGATATCTTCAAGCGAAAGGAACGACACTTTTCCGTATTTCTCAAGCGTTTTAATATCGAGCCCCTCTTTTTTGCCCAATACAAGAATGGTATATGGCTTGCCCTTCATGTGTTCTTCCTCGAATCCTTTAACATCCGCGAAGGTCATTTTCGGAACTGCCGCAAACACATCTTTGCGAATATCGTAATCCAATCCTAATTTTTTAGCATTCTCATAATTGAACAGGATGCCTGTTTTGGTGATGCGCTCGGTGCGGATGCTTTGCAGGATGGCTTCCTGTGCCGCCAGGAAATTGCTTTTTGAATCCGGCATATTGTTGATCAGGTCCATCATTCCGGCCATGGCTTCCGGCAGCTTGTCGGCCTGTGTACCGATATAAGAGAACACATAATTAGGCTCTGCTTTCCTGTCGGCCAGCATATAATCCGAGAATACGGAGTAAGCAAGCGCTTTCGATTCGCGCATTTCCTGGAATACGATCGACGACATGCTTCCGCCGAAATATTCATTGAACATCCGGACTTTCGGAACGTTGTTCTTGTTGTAGGTCTCGCCTTTCGACAGCATGATGATCTCCGCCTGCTTCATGTCGTAATCCACCACGTACACATTGGTGTTTGCATCCAGCTCCTTGAATTTTGTTTCTGGTGGCACCGGCATCAGCTTCGCAGGAACATTCATGTTCTTGTTCAGAACGGTTACCACTTCCTCCGGGCTGTTGCTGCCGTAATACAGGATGTCGTGCTCGTAAGAGGTAAGCTGTCTTGTGATGGTGATCAGTTCCTTCGGCGTAAGCGCCTGTAATTCGGTATTGCTGAGGATATGCGTATAAGGCGACATCTTCCCGTATTTTCCGTAGGATGAAAGCGCGCTGTACAGGATCTCGTTCTTGTCGAGCTTGGCATCCTCGCGCCTTTTCAGATAGTCGGAAACAAGGTTCTTCAATGCAAGGTCGTTCGGCTGCGCGTTGGCCAGCAGGTCTTCAAAAAGTTTTGTAGCCTTTTCGAAATTTTCTGTGAGCCCGCTCACGCTTACCCATGTTTCATCTGCGCTGCTGTACACTCCGAAGTTCACCCCCAGCTTGTAGAATTCCTGCTGAACATCCGCTGCGGATAATTTATCGGTGCCTAAGTATTTCAGGTAGTCGATGGCGATGCCGAGCTTTTTATCGTTGTTGCTGCCCATGTTGAACACATAGTACAGCGCAAAGGTTTTATTCTCGGTATTGTGATTGTAGAGCACAGGCAGGTTATTCTTCGCGGTCAGCTTGCTGATATCCTTGTTGTAATCGATGAACACCGGCTCGATATCCTTCACCGGGGCGGTAATGATGTTTTTTACAAAGTCGCTCTGGTCGTTGCGGTTCACGCTTACCGGCGTGATGGCCGGCTTGTTCACCTTCTGTACATTCTTATCCTCGCCGGTGCGCTTGTAAACCACTACGTAATTATCGTTGAAGTTCTTTTTCGCAAAATCCATCAGCTCTGCTTTTGTGATCTTCGAAAGCCTGTTGATGGTTCCCACCGCGTCCTTCCAGGGCATGCCTGTGATGAACGCACCTACAAACGCATCCGCACGGGCGCTGTTGCGCTCATACTGCTTTGTCTGCTGCAGCTTCATATCCGTGATCACCGCGCTCAGCAGCCAGTCCGGAAATTCTCCTTTTTTCACATGCTCGAGCTGCTCGAGGAGCAAGGCTTGTAATTGCTCCAGCGTCTGGCCTTCCTTCGGTGTTCCGTTCAGCACAAGCGCAGAGTAATCTTTAAATTCCATGTCGAAGGCGCCGGCATCCAGCGCTTTTTGCTCCTGGTTAATGTTCAGGTCGACCATACCCGCTTTCCCGTTGGAAAGAAGCTTGGAGATGAGCATCAGCATGTCGGCATCCTTTGTAGCGATCCCCGGGAAACGGAAGCCAAGCATCACGTTTTCTGCATCGGGCCCAACCACTTCCTTTGTAACATGCTTTGTGATAGCAGGCTCGATGAACGGCTTGTAAGCAGGAACTTCTTTTTTCTTCCAGCCGCTGAATTTCTCATCGATCATCTTAATGGTTGCATCCGGGTCGAAATCGCCGGAAAGGCAGATCGCCATATTGTTCGGAACATAATAGGTATTGAAATATTTTTTGATCTCCGTGAGTGACGGATTTTTCAGGTGATCGATGGTTCCGATGGTGGTTTGCGATCCGTAGGTGTTTGTCGGGAACAGCCCTGAGAACAGCGCTTCCCATGCTTTGTCGCCATCGTTATCGAGCCCGCGGTTCTTCTCTTCGTAAACGGCTTCCAGCTCGGTATGGAAGAGGCGCATCACCGGGTTGCGGTAGCGTTCTGCTTCTATCGTGCACCATTTCTCCAGCTGGTTGGAAGGAATGTCGTTCACATAAACCGTTTGCTCCAGCCAGGTGTAAGCATTCGTTCCTTTCGCCCCGATGGAGGAAAGCATCTTGTCGTATTCATTGGCGATCGCAAAAGTGGATGCATAGCCGGAAATGCTGTCGATCTGGTGATAAATGGCCTTCCGCTTCGAATCATCGGTGGTTTTCCTGTACACTTCATACAGCGCTTCGATCTTGTCGAGCTCCACTTTTTCTTTCGCATAATCTTTCGAGCCGTATTTGTCGGTTCCCTTGAACAGCATGTGCTCGAGGTAATGCGCCAGTCCTGTTGCATCTTTCGGGTCGTTCTTGCTTCCTGCGCGTGTGGCAATGTAGGTCTGGATGCGCGGCGCATTCTTGTACACGGTCATGTACACGGTGAGGCCGTTATCGAGCGTATAGATCCGAGCATTCAGCGGATCATCCGGAACGCTTTCGTATTTATAGGTTTTGGCCGTTTGCTGGGCCAGCGATACGCCTCCTGCGAACAGCAGAAGAAGTGTGAGCGAAAGAATTGCTTTGCGTTTTAAATTCATCAGGAGGTTTTGTTTTTATGAAATGTAAATATATCCTTAATAATCCGGAAATAAAAATGCGGGTGACGGCCGGCATTATCTTTTGATGAGCGGCGTGGATAAAAAATGTAAAAGCATAAGCCTAAAAAATGATATATTTACATACCAAACCATTGCACGAAATTCTATGAGATCAGGGATCAGCTTACTTTTGTTCTTTACCATTGCATTCGGCGCTTTCGCGCAGTTTCCGGAGAATACGTACCAAAGCTCCTCCAACCAGTATTACTGGAAGAACAGGAAGCCCTATGAAGGCTACTGGCAGCAGGATGTGTATTATAAGATCAATGCGACCATTGATGATAAGACCGACATTATTGACGGATCCGAAGAGCTTACTTACTGGAACAACTCGCCCGACGAGCTGCCCTTCGTTTATTTCCATTTGTACAGCAATGCGCAAACCAAAGGCTCCTACCTTGCCGACCTTTACGAGAACAACAACATGAAGCTGCACTTCGGGCCTTACCAGCAAAAAGGCCTGGGAACGGCGATCGAAAAGATCAGCATCAATGATGTTGACCTGAAGACCGAGCAGGATAACACCGTGATCAAAGTATATCTTGCCAGTCCCCTCAAGCCCGGCGAAAGCGTCACCTTCAAAATTAAATTCAAGACCTATTTCGACACCGGCACCATCCGCAACCGCATGAAGCTGTTCAATGCCTGGGGATTCAAGCATTATGACGTAGTGCACTGGTATCCGCGCATTTCCGTGTACGACAAAAAGATGGGCTGGGATACCGATCAGCACATGGACCATGAGTTCTACGGCGATTTCGGAACGTATGACGTGGCTTTCTCGCTTCCCAACAACTATGTACTCGATGCCACCGGAACGCTGGTGAACCGCTCCGAAGTGCTGCCGGATGAGCTGCGTGCGAAGCTCGATATCAAGAACTTTAAGAACAAGCCCTGGAACGAAAAGCCTTCGGTGGTGATCCCCGCGGATGGCACTACGAAGACCTGGCTCTTCCATGCGGAGAATGTGCATGATTTTGCCTTAACCGCGGATCCAACCTACAGGATCGGTGAAGCTGAATGGAACGGGATCAAATGCTATGCCCTGGCCGAGGAGCCGCATGCTTCCCTGTGGCAGAATGCCGCGGAATACACGGCCAAGGTGATCCGCGTGAACTCCGAGGACTTCGGGATGTACGGCTATCCGAAGATCACGGTGGCGGATGCGCAGGACGGCATGGAATACCCGATGCTCACGCTCGACGGCGGATACGATCCTTCGTACCGCGACCTGCTTGCACACGAGATCAGCCACAACTGGTTCTTCGGAATGGTAGGCAGCAATGAAACATACCGTGCCGCAATGGATGAAGGCTTTACGCAGTTCCTTACCGACTGGACCTACGAGCGCATCGATGGCAGCCAGCGCATCCGCTTCAAGTCGCCTTCCAACTACGTGGAGCGCTTTACGGAGCCCGATTATGTCCGCAACAGCGAAGTGTACAGCGGCTATATGAGCGATGCAGCGCGCGGAAAGGAAACCTACATCGATGTTCATTCCGATATGTACAACGGCGCATTACGCCATGGCGGCGGCTACTCGCAGGTGTATATGAAAACCGCGACCATGCTGTACAACCTGCAGTATGTGCTCGGCGATTCATTGTTCCTCGCAGCAATGAGCCATTATTTCAACCAGTGGAAATTCGCGCATCCGTATATGGAAGATTTCAGGGCCTCCGTGATCCAGTTCACGAAGGTGGACCTGAACTGGTTCTTCGATGAGTGGATGAACAGCGCCAAAACAATTGATTATGCCGTCGGAAAAGTAAAGAAAGGCGATAACAAGGACGAGTACAAGATCACCTTCAAGCGCAAAGGCATGCAGATGCCGGTTGATTTTGCCGTGATCGGGAAGAACGACAGCATTTACCTGTACCACATCCCGAACAACTGGTTTGTAAAGCAGACCAAGGCGAATGTATTGCCGCGCTGGATCGGCTGGGACAAGGTGAAGCCGGAATATACCGCCACTGTTACCATTCCGGGGGGCATCGCCGATGTGGTGATCGATCCTACATCGCGCTTGGCGGATGTGAATATGCTTAATAACAGCAAGAAAGCGCCGATCAAATACCGCTTCGACCACAGGATCTATAATCCTTCCGACTGGACCAAATACGAGATGTTTGCGCGCCCCGACATCTGGTACAACGGCTACGACGGAATAAAAGTGGGATTGAACATCAACGGGAACTACATGAACTACCGCCATATTTTTGATGCAACGGTATGGTTCAATACCGGGATCTTCCAGAATTACCTCGACAGCACAGTGGAAAAGAACAAGTACGATAACATCAGCTTCCGCTTTAATTACAGCACTTCCACCGACAGGTTCATGAAGGGCTCCTCCTTTTACTTTTCCGCGAAAGCGCTCGACGGGCTCAACGGATACAAAGTTGGCTTCGACAGGAAAGACATTTCGGGCAGGAACAAAGTGTACATGTTCTTTAAATCGGGTTACCGCAAAGGTTTGAATGACTTGCCGTATGTGCTTACGCCGAAAGAATGGTCAACCAACCAGCTGAACAATACCATCAACATCGGGCTTGATCATACCTACAACTATTCATTAGGGAACGGGAGCATTAACCTCGGCATGCGCAGCACCGCGATCATGAGCGATTACGATTACCAGTCGGTTACGCTGAACATGCTGAACCGGACAAAGCTTTCGAAAATTATCTTAAATACCCGTGTGTTCGGGCAATACGGAACAGGGAAAAAATGGCCGGGCGCTTCGTCCTTGTTCTTAGCCGGCGGAAACCCGGAGGAGATGCTGGATAATAAATATACGCGCTCACAGGGATTCTTTGATCCTGCCTGGGCTGAGGTGGGCGCCAGCACCAATCATTTTCATTACGGCGGCGGATTGAACCTTCGCGGATATGCCGGTTACCTGGCGCCGCAGCTGCGTTCCGACAGCACCATCGCGTTTACCTATAAAGGACAAACAGGCGCTGCGGTAAATGTGGAGCTGGAATTCGACGGGTTCTTTAAGATGAAAAAACAGAACTGGCTTAACAAAACATTCAAGCTGACCACTTACCTGTTCGGAGATGCGGGGATCATCAATTACAACGCGCCAACGGATGATATTCTGAAAATGTCGGACCTGAGAATAGATGCAGGTGTGGGTGCTGCGCTGACTATCAAAAAATTCGGTCCGCTGCAAATGGTGAACCCGCTGACGATCCGCTTTGATATGCCTTTTTTCCTGAACAGGATCCCGGCAACGGATAAGGAGTTTATCCAGTACAGGTTTGTAGCTGGGGTGAACCGTGCGTTTTAGTAAGGATCGCGCCCTTCGACCTTGCTCAGGGTGACACGTATTTACGAATGGGTACGTCATTGCGAGGAGGGACGACGAAGCAATCTATTCATAAGCACTGTGTGCGGGTCATTTCGAGTTCGACCGCAGGGAGAGTATCGAGAAAGCGGGTAGGCTTGTTCTCGATATGCTCGTACCTCGCTACTCGAACTGACGCTAAAAAATATGGAATAGCATTAAAAGAATCACAAACCATCACTAATCATAAAAAACATGAAAAAAATAACAGGCATCGCAGTAGTATTGCTGAGCTGTTTTACGCTAAGCATAACGGCGCAGAACGATGAGCTTTACAACAAAGCTTACAAGCTAAAGGTGGAATACAAATACAAGGAAGCGTTTCCTTTGTTCCAAACCCTGCTGAAAGCAGATTCCAACAATGTGAACTACCTGCAGTACGGCAGCTACTGTTACTCCAAATACGGCTTTTATTATGCGCCGGAAGCGGAGAAGATGAAATATTACAAATCGGCGGAATGGCTTGCGCTGAAAGCGATCAAGAAAAATGAGGCGAGCGCCGATGCGCACTATGCCTATGCGATGGCATTGGGCCGCATCAATGAGAATGCAAGCTCCAAGCAAAAGATCGCCAATGCAAAGCTGATCAAGGCGCAGGTTGACAGGTCGATTGCGCTGAACCCGAAGCTGGCAGGCTCTTACCACATCCTTGGCCGTTGGCACAGGACCATTGCTGGATTCAATGCCATTGAAAAAGCGATGATCAATTCCTTTTTCGGCGGCGTCCCTCCGGGAGGCTCTTATGAAGATGCGATCAAGGCTTTTATGACCGCAATTGCGCTCGAGCCGAAATACATGAACCACCAGTATGAGCTGGCGCAAACCTATTACGAGATGGGCAAAACGGTAGAGGCGAAGCTTTGGGCTCAAAAAGCGCTGGAGATCACTCCTACGAACGAGGACGATATCAAAGCGAAGAAGGATTGTGAAGCGTTGCTGAAGAAGCTGTAAATAAGACGCGAGTTTGGAGATCGGAGAATGGAGGCTGGCGTTGTAAACTCTCAATGGAACTGTCATCCCTTGCTCCGGCCCCGGATGGGAGTCCGGGGCGGGCTACGGGATCTCATAAATGTTAGCAGTTTGTTGTTTCCATCATGAAAGCTGTTCGTACAATTATTCACCGGATAAAAGGAATCCTGGCGATCGATCTTTATCAACGATTGCTGTATGCTTTGGCATTTGCATTTTGGGCTTTTCCTGTGCTTGCCGATTTCTTTGATCAGCTATTCTCTTTTAAGCATGGTACAGTCCAGCATGCGGATCAGATGGAGCTTTTGCTTTTCTTTGGTGGTACACTATTTATTCTGGCATTTCAGATTGTCCGCAACAACAAAGTGGGATGGATCCTGACAATTTCGCTCACGGCTTTTCTTTTACTTTCCGAAATTTATTTTTCAATAAAGAATTTATTCAAGGGTACATTCTTTCAGAACACCGATTTCTTCTTACTGTTTATTACCTGGGGAATATTGGGGACTTCATTATGGATTCTCTACTATATGAAGCCGCAAAGAATACTTTAACTTGGTTCCTACGTCATCGACTTCTTCGTGGCCTTGTGAAAAGGGTACCTGAACAGGATCACGAGGTGATTGAAGATCGTTTGAAAAAAGCCATAATGCTTCACCATAATAAAAAAGCGCTCGAGCAGCGCTTTTTTTCTGCGCTTGTTGGAAGTGCCGCCTTCCAGGAACTTTGAAATGTAGAGGTGTGTGTTGATCACCTTCTCCGATTGCTTCAAGGCATTGATCACCCAGTCGATATCGGCGGCGATCTTATAATCGGTGTTGTAGAAATCGCATAACAGGCGCTTTGCAATGAACGACTGGTGCGATACGCACATGCCGTAGCGAAGGCTTTTCCAGTTAAGCTTTTCGGGCGGGGAGAGGCGCCTGTCGCCCAGGATCGTTCCCTTTTCATTTACCACAGCAGTGTTGCCATAAAATACGTCGGCTTCCACGGCAATGTCGAAGATCTTTTCAATGGTGTCTGCCGCGAACAGCTCGTCACCCGCATTGAGGAACAACACATAATCACCGGTGGAGTCGCGGAGCCCTTTGTTCATGGCATCGTAAATACCGTTGTCCTTTCCCGAATGGATCAGCGCGATCTTTCCCTTGTACTTTTCAATCAGCTCCAGCGTGCCGTCGTCGGAGGCGCCGTCGATGATCACGTATTCGATGTTGGTGTAGGTTTGGGAAAGTACGCTCAGGATGGTGCGCTCAACCAGCTGAACGCTGTTGTAAACAACTGTGATGATGGATATTTTCGGTTGAGCCGGCATGTGTTTGTTTTGCAGAATTGGTTTGTCATGCTGAGGTACGAAGCATCTCTTTCAGAGATTCTTCGCTTCATTTCATTCCGCTCAGAATGACAAAAATAGCTGACTTGTTTTCTGATTTAATCCCTGAAGAAGATCCCGTTGCACTGCAGCACCTTGCCGCTCTTGTGGTCGGTGAAGGCAGGTACAATGCTCACAAGCGTGAAGCCCTTTTTGGTCATGTAGTCGAGGATCTCTGCCAGCAGCCAGCTCTGGTCCTGGTACAGCGGCACCAGCGAAATTTCCATTTCAACGCCCTTCGCTTTTGCAAGCATGCCCTGGGCGCCTTTCAGCACTTCCTGCTCAAAGCCCTGCACATCTATCTTCAAAAAAATATTTTTGCTTCCTTTGATGTATTCTTCCGCGATCTCGTCCAGCGGATATACCTGCACTTTTTCCTTTCCGATGATCTTCGATTCAGGAGCGCCTTCGAGGTGCGTGTCGAGCATGTTCAACAGCGTGCTGCTCACCGAGTTTGCGGAAATGTTGATCTCGATCTCTTCCTTTGCGCTACCGATGGCACAGCGCTGTGCAATGGCCCAGTTGTCGTAATTTTTGCTGAGGGAATCTATTACGGAGTGGGCGGAAGAAAGCGGCTCGAACGAAACGATCTTGTTCCGGTAACCTGCATCCATGATCCCGGTGGCGTATTGGCCTTTGTTGGCGCCGATATCAAATACGAGGTCGATGTTGTAATGCTCAAAAAGACGGATGCGCCTCAGCTCTTCGCTGGTGGCCGGGTTGTATTTCCTGACAAGGATCCCGAAGTTCTGGAAAACTTTTTTGGTAAGCCGCTCAAAATTATTCATTCATGCTGTTTTAGACTGCAATATTAATCAATTTTTCGGGGAGTGGATCTCAAAAAAAACGCCCCTGCAGGATGATCTGCAGAGGGCGCTTCTTAAAACATGCTTGGTGTTTTACTTTTTGCTGAGCATCCGCTTGAGCAGGTACAGCACAATAACGATAAGAGGGATGAGGATCGCCCAAAGCGGGTAAACCGTCACATTGTTGTTATAGGAAAAATCTTCCGCGTAGATGGAGAGGTTCTTTGACGTATCGAAGCGGTGCTTAAAGCTCGCTTCGCCGTTCACGAACTCGAGCATTTTCGGCTCACCGTTGATGATGAATTCCACCTTGTTCTTGTTCAGCAGCAGCTTGGTGTGCTCGGGGTTGAGGAATTTGATCTTTATTTCCGCATCTGTAAATGAGAAAAGCGGGGAAGGGATGCTCACATGAACATCGTCGTTGGTGATGCGCGCAATGATGATCGAATTATCTATTTCCTGCTGTTCCTGTTCCGGCTCATCCTTCGCGAAGGTACTGCCTGTAAAAAGAGAGAACAGGAGCGTGAAAAGCACTACAATTTTTTTCATTTTGGGGGTTCCGTTTTTTTTGAGGCCGCAAATATAAACGATTGCAAAGTGCCGGGAAAGGAAATTTAGATCAATACCCTAAAATGGCAGTTTAAAAAACGAAGGGGAAAAATAAAAGGCGTAGTTCCAATCTGGCCGACTGAAAGAACGCCTGTAGGGGATGTTGTTTGAGAGCTGAAGGATCAGTCGACGAGCTTGGCGGCAGGATAACGCTGGATCCAGGATTTAACCGCTTCCATTGTGCGAACTGTGATCACTGTTTTATAGTCGATCTGAACTTTAAAACGGGGGCGGGTATCTTCTGTGGTTGCTTTTTTTGTTTTCATTTGCTTGTTGTTTTATTGGTGTTATGATGTAAAACTCAATTAATATGCCATTAGTATCTGATTAACATACATTAACAGGTTATTGTTTAGTATTGCAGCTCAATATTTTAGATAAAATCCCCGGCCATGGCTTTAAGCCACTGCCGGGGCTTTTTTTATCAGCTTTTTTCAGCATTCCGGAACACAAATTCGGTTTTGTCGAGGTCGAGCACGATCTCCGCATCCTTCTGGATCTTTCCTGCGAGGATCTGCTTGGAAAGCTCGTTCAGCACACGTTTCTGGATCACGCGCTTCACCGGCCTTGCGCCGAACTGCGGGTCGAAGCCCAGCTGTGCCAGCCAGTCGATGGCATCGGGAGTGGCTGTGATGTGGATGTCGTTTTCCTTCAGTGTTTTTACGATGCTGTTGAACTGCAGCTCCACGATCTTCTGCACATCTTCCCGTGTAAGCGGTGTGAACATGATGGTTTCATCGATCCGGTTCAGGAATTCCGGCCTGATCGACTTTTTCAGCAGCTCGAACACTTCCACCTTGGTTTTCGCGATGATCTCATCCCTGTTGAATTCGTCCATCTTCTCAAAGTTCTCCTGGATGAGGTGTGAGCCCATGTTGGAGGTCATGATGATGATGGTGTTCTTGAAGTTCACCACGCGGCCTTTGTTATCGGTGAGCCTGCCATCGTCGAGCACCTGCAGCAGGATGTTGAACACATCCGGGTGCGCTTTTTCGATCTCATCCAGCAGGATCACGCTGTATGGCTTCCTGCGTACGGCTTCGGTAAGCTGTCCGCCCTCATCGTAGCCCACATATCCCGGAGGCGCGCCCACGAGGCGGCTCACGGCATGGCGCTCCTGGTATTCGCTCATATCGATGCGGGTCATGCTGTTCTCGTTGTTGAAGAGGAAGTCGGCAAGGGCTTTTGCAAGCTCGGTCTTACCAACACCCGTGGTACCGAGGAAAATGAACGAGCCGATGGGGCGCTTCGTATCCTGCAGCCCCGCGCGGCTTCTGCGCACGGCATCGCTGATCGCTTCTATCGCCTCATTCTGGCCCACCACGCGCTTGTGCAGCTCGTCTTCCAGCTTCAGCAGCTTCTCCCGCTCGCTTTGGAGCATGCGTGCCACGGGAATGCCTGTCCAGCCGGCTACAACGCCTGCAATGTCCTCGGCATCCACTTCCTCCTTGATCATCTGCGAGCCGCTTTGCTGCATTTCAGCAAGCTTGGCTTCATACACTTTCAGCTGTGTTTCCTGCTCTTTTACTTTTCCATAGCGGATCTCGGCTACTTTTCCATAATCGCCGTTGCGCTCGGCCTGCTCTGCCTCGAATTTCAGGTTCTCGATCTGCTCCTTTACTTTCTGGATGCCTTCCACCACTTCTTTTTCGCCCTGCCATTTTGCGCGGAGGCTTGTACGCTTATCCGACAGCTCCGCGATCTCTTTATTGAGATCATCCAGCTTTTTCCTGTTGTCTTCACGCTTGATGGCCTCCCGCTCGATTTCGAGCTGGCGGATCTTGCGTTCCACTTCGTCCAGCTCAATCGGCATGGAGTTGATCTGCATACGCATTTTCGATGCGGCTTCATCCATCAGGTCGATGGCCTTATCCGGCAGGAAACGGTCGTTGATGTAGCGCTGCGAAAGCTCTACGGCTGCAATGATCGCCTCGTCCTTGATCCTTACCTTGTGATGGCTTTCGTATTTTTCCTTGATCCCGCGGAGGATCGAGATGGCATCCTCGCCCGAAGGCTCATCCACCATTACTTTCTGGAAGCGCCTTTCAAGGGCTTTGTCCTTTTCAAAGTATTTCTGGAACTCGTTGAGCGTGGTTGCGCCGATAGCGCGCAATTCGCCGCGGGCAAGCGCCGGCTTTAAGATGTTTGCCGCATCCATGGCGCCTTCTCCACCGCCGGCGCCAACAAGCGTATGGATCTCGTCTATGAAGAGGATGATCTCGCCCTCTGCGGAGATCACTTCCTTCACTACCGACTTTAAGCGCTCTTCGAATTCGCCTTTGTATTTGGCGCCTGCAACGAGCGCACCCATGTCGAGTGAAAAGATCTGCTTCGATTTCAGGTTCTCGGGAACATCGCCATTGATAATGCGGTGGGCAAGTCCTTCCGCAATGGCTGTTTTGCCCACTCCCGGCTCACCTACAAGGATCGGGTTGTTCTTTGTGCGGCGCGACAGGATCTGCAGCACCCTGCGGATCTCCTCATCCCTTCCTATCACGGGATCCAGCTTTCCTTTCTTTGCCTGCGCGTTCAGGTTAATGGCGTATTTGTTCAGGGCATTATAGGTATCCTCGGCCGTCTGGCTGGTTACCTTGGCACCTTTGCGAAGCTCTGCTATAGCGGCTTTGAGGTCTTTTTCGGTAACGCCGTTGTCCTTCATCAGCTGCGATACGGTATCCTTTGTGGAAAGCATTCCCCACAGCAAATGTTCAATGGAAACATATTCATCATCCCATTCCTTGAGATAGGAAGAGGCCTTCGAAATAGTCTGGTTAGCGGCTGCGGATAAATACGGTTGTCCGCCCGAAACCTTCGGGTAGCTTTCCACGATCTTATCCAATGCTTTCATAAACATGGATGTATTTACATTCAGTTTCTTCAGAATGAAGGGAGTCACGTTTTCATCCACTTCCAGAATGCCTTTCAGCAAATGTCCGTTCTCCACCGCCTGGTTGCCGTTTACGGTTGCCAGCTGAACCGCCTGCTGCACGGCTTCCTGTGATTTTATTGTAAAGTTGTTCAGGTTCATAAGTATTGATTTTTAATTCTGCCTGGAAACGTCAAAACCTGTTCCAATGGGCACGCCCGCTTCGGGAGCGGACGAATTGGCGCAGGACGTTGATTTTGAATGCCTTTTTGGCTTTTTGACAAGGTTTTCCATGACTATTTTTCATACCGCTTAATTTTAATATATTGCAGGATATTTACGAGGCATGAAACCCTTTTTTACACGCATCCTTTAATCGCCGGATAAGAACAGGCATTTTATGGTCAAGAGAAAAATTTTAGCGGTATTGCTGCTGTTGAGCGTCGTCACGACGAGGGCGCAGAACCAGCGTGCTGTTGACAGCCTTCTGAACATTCTGAAAAATCATCCTGCCGATACGCTGGAGGTGGATGCGCTTTGCCGCCTCGCATCCGAATACCGCTACAACGCTCCCGATACGGCTACCGAATATGTGAACAAGGCCCTCGAAAAGGCTGAGAATTCAGGCTTCCGGAGAGGCATTGCCAAAGCCCTGCATGTGCTGGGGATGATCAATATGAACCAGGCGAACTATGACAAGGCCCTGGATTATTATTTCCGCTCGCTCAAGATCAGCCGGGAGCTGAACGATAAGAATGCGATCTCCACTTCCAATAATAACATCGGGATGGTGTACTGGAACCAGGGGAAATACGAAAAGGCGCTCCAGTATTATCTCACTTCGCTCAAGATAGATGAAGAGCTGGGCAATCAGAACGGCATGGCGAGCTCATTCAACAATGTGGGGCTGATCTACTGGTCGCAGGGGAACTACGACAAAGCCCTTGATAATTTCATGCAGGTGATCACGATCAACTCGCAGCTGGGCGACAAAAAGGGAATGGCCGGTGCCTACTGCAACATAGGCGGCGTGAATTATTATAAAGGTAAGATGGACATTGCCATCATGTTCTTCAAAAAAGCGCTGCAGCTGTACGAGGAGCTGAACTACAAGCCGGGCATGTCGACCACCTGCGTGAACATATCGGATGTGCTCATCGAGGAGAAAAAATACGATGAAGCGCTGGAATATTCCATGCGTTCGCTGAACATTGAAAAGGAGATCGGCAA
>Ga0157372_10001418_pt1 | contig 25849 bp, 14 predicted proteins | sample C55metaG_FD_115307 | JGI IMG/M metagenome (GOLD analysis project Ga0157372, IMG submission 115307) | Corn rhizosphere microbial communities from Kellogg Biological Station, Michigan, USA - C5-5 metaG | ecosystem: Host-associated > Plants > Roots > Rhizosphere > Soil | place: USA: Michigan...
AAAGACGAAGACCATCATCAAGGGCAAAAGGAAGGTAGATTTTGGGGAATTCATTGATATGCAGGGTATCAGCATGTATCTCAACCGGCTGTACCAGGACTTCAACGTATACGACAATAATATTTCCGTCTTCACTAATCTCTTTCTCAGCCCCATAGCGGATATGGGTCCCACTTTCTACATGTATTTCATCGACGACACGGTAGTGGTGGACAATCAGAAGCTGATCCGCCTGTCGTTCCGCCCCAGAAATCCCAATGATCTGCTGTTCAGGGGCACCATGTGGATCACCCTGGATGGCAATTATGCTATCCAGAAGCTGCGGCTGCTGGTGAGCAAGAGCATCAACTTCAACTTTGTCCGGGAGATGAAGATCGACCAGGATTTTCAGCGGATGCCGGATGGACGCTATCTTTTACAGAAGAGTGATGTGCTGGGAGATTTTGGCATCAACAAGTCGGGGACGGGGCTGTTCGGGGAGCGAACCGTCTCGTTCAAAGATTTCAAAATGAATGTGCCCATACCGGATAGTGTGTTCCGGGGATCGCCTATAGTGGTGCTGGACAGTGCGGAGAGTCAGAAGGATAGTTTTTGGGTTGCCTACCGGCATGATACGCTGACCAGGGCGGAGTCGAAGGTCTACGCCAATATCGACAGCCTGCAGCATATGAAGTCCTTTCGCCGGCTGATGGACTGGGGTACCTTGCTGCTGGCGGGATACAAGCAGGCCGGGATCTTCGAGATCGGGCCGGCCAGCACTTTCTACAGCTTCAACCCCGTGGAAGGTTTCCGGCTTCGTTTTGGAGGAAGGACCACGCTCAAGCTCAGCACCCGGTATTATTCGGAAGCGTATGCCGCGTACGGCTTCAAGGACAGGCAATGGAAATATTTCCTCAGCGGCACTTACTCATTGAACAATAAGAGCATATACGGTTTCCCGCAGAACTATATCCGGGCCAGCTATCAGAAGGATACGAAGATCCCCGGACAAGAGCTGCAGTTTGTACAAGAGGATAACTTCCTTTTGTCATTCAAGCGGGGTAATAATGACAAATGGCTTTACAATAGGATCTTCCGGCTGGATTATAAGCATGAGTTCGGAGATCATTTCTCCTATGCCTTTGGCTTCAAGTGGTGGCAGCAATCGCCGGCGGGGACCATCTCTTATGTAAAGAATGGAGGAGTGGATACCCTTCCCAATATTACCACTACGGAATTTTCCACGGAGTTCCGCTGGGCGCCCCATGAGCAGTTCTATATCGGCAAGCTATACAGGGTACCGATCTTCAATAAATATCCGATATTTACAGTAAGGTATACGGCCGGTGTAAAAGGACTGTTCAACAGTGAGTATAATTATCACAATTTCAACGGTGAGTTCTTCAAGCGGTTTTATTTGACCTTTTTGGGATACACGGATATCACCATCGATGGAAATTACCTCATCGGCAAAGTTCCCTGGCCGCTGGCGAATATCCAGCATGCGAACCAGACGTACGCCTATCAGCTGCAGAGCTTCAACCTGATGAACTTTATGGAGTTTATCACCGACCACTCTGCCGCATTGTATATCGATCATTATTTCAACGGGTTTTTCTTCAATAAGATACCGCTATTGAAAAAACTGAAGTGGAGAGAAGTGATCGAGGCCAAGCTGGTGTATGGCGGTCTGCGTGATGAGAACGATCCGAGAAAACATCCGGAGCATATCCAGTTCCCGCTGACCAATGGGGTGATGGAGACCTTTACCCTGGATCACCGGCCGTATGTCGAGGCGGGTTTTGCCATCGCCAATATTTTCAAGCTGGTGAGGGTGGATTTTATCAAGCGATTCACTTATCTGGAGCACCCTGAGATACCGACCTGGGGTATCCGGACAAGGGTTAAATTTGACTTTTAGAGAACATGAGTATTCGGAATCAAGTACAACAAGGTATATACAAGGTCATCAATCCGTTTGTGCGGCTTTTGATCCGTGCAGGTCTTACGCCGAACATGGTAACGACCATCGGGCTTATATTGAACATCGGAGTGAGCATCATATTCATTGAAGGGGCTGAGAAGGGCAACCGGGGAGATCTTTCCTATGTGGGATGGGCGGGTGCGCTGATCTTATTCGCCGGCCTGTTCGACATGCTCGACGGGCAGGTGGCCCGGCTGGGTAATATGAGCTCCCGGTTTGGCGCATTATATGACTCTGTATTGGACAGATACAGCGAGCTGATACTTTTTTTAGGGATATGCTATTACCTGGTGGCGCACCATTATTTTCTCAGCAGCCTGGTTGCTTTCATCGGCATGATCGGCAGCCTGATGGTGAGCTATACCCGGGCCCGTGCGGAAGGTCTGGGCATAGAATGCAAGGATGGGCTGATGCAGCGGCCGGAGAGGGTCATATTGATCGGCGTGTCGGCCCTTGCCTGTGGGATTGCCTCGAAATGGATGGGAGGCAACTATAAGATACATTGGCCGGACAGCACCTTTCCCATTTTCGAGACCATTTCCATTTTCACCATACCGCTGACAGTAATGGCTGTGCTGGCGAATGCCACGGCCATCGGCCGGCTGAGAGATGCAAAAAAGGCGCTGGAAGAGCAGGACCGGAAGGCAGCGGCGCAAAAACGTGCGGATGGAGTAGGATCGAACATCTTTGTCTGGGCGCTGGTATTATCTTCCATGGCATCGTCCGATGTGCAGGCGCAGAAGCAAAAAGTAGCTGTGACCACGCCGGTGAGCACTGCAGTGGACACTTTCCCTGTCCCTCCCCATCGCTCCAATTCCTTATTCTACCTGCAACGTACGCCCAATACCAATACCATTATCTGCGAGCTGAATGAAAAGAACGGCGCGCCTGATCCGAATGATCCGGTGCATGTGTTGTGGATCCGGTACACCGAGCAGAAGCAACGGCAGGAGCTGAATTTTATCCAGCGGCATTTTGCCTATGGCATCAACTCCACGCCATTGGGCAATGGGACATATGAGCTTCATTTTGTATCCTATAAGAAGATCGCGATGTATCTCCGTAAATCCCCGGTAGATAACCTGCATCATGTCTATGTAAACATCGACAATAAACAAATGCTGCTGAACAGGATATATATCAAGATCAATCCGGGCGGCACATTCTGGAGCCCCAATGTCGAGTATTTCGAGTTCAAGGGCATCGATACGGAAAGTGGTAAAGAACTTTCACAACGTGTAAAAATTTAGCGGAAATGGACCCAGTAACCGCCAAATCTCCAGGCGCATCTATCAATATCAGGACTTTTCTTACCGTTACTGCCATATCGGCGGGTTATCTGCTATTGGCCGCATGGCTGATAGGATTCAAGGGAGATCAGGTATTCCTGGTATTGCTGTTCAACACGTTGTTTTATCTGTCGGCCGCTACCCGCCGGTTTATACTGGGCTTTTCGGTCTTTATCATATTCTGGATCATCTTCGACTCCATGAAGGCGTTCCCGAACTACCGGTATAATGTAGTGCATATCGGGAGTATATATCGCGCCGAAAAAAGTATTTTCGGCGTGACTCCAGCGGGCGGGGCCGCAGGGTTGCGGATTACTCCCAATGAATACTGGCTGGCGCATTCCAATACCGTGCTGGATGTGCTGGCAGGGCTTTCTTATATCTGCTGGATACCGTTGCCGCTGGCTTTTGCAGGATATCTTTTTTATAAGGACAAGAACGCTTTTTTCAGATTTGCGCTGACATTTTTGCTGATCAATCTGTTGGGATTCGTTATCTATTATGTGTATCCTGCGGCACCGCCATGGTATGTGGAGCAATATGGGTTCAGCTTCAATCCTCATACGCCGGGGAATACGGCTGGTCTTGGGAGATTCGACAGCCTGCTGCATGTTCCGGTGTTCTCTTCGTTGTATGCCAAGAGTTCCAATGTCTTTGCGGCTATGCCTTCCCTGCATGCGAGCTATCCGCTGGTGACCCTTTATTATGGGATACGCACGCGACAGGGATGGATCAATCTTTTGTTTGGGACGATCATGGTGGGCATATGGTTTGCAGCTGTGTATAGCAGTCATCACTATGTGCTGGATGTGCTTGCGGGGATTGCGTGCGGGCTGACGGGGATTGGGCTGTTCAATCTGTTGTATCGTCGCGTGGGGGCGTTCAGGGGGTTTGTGGATCGATGTGCTACCTACCTATCCCCTCAACCATAATATCTACGATGGAGTCGATCTGAAGGTCTAAACGAGGACATTGCGCCCCGGACAGCATGAGGGGCATGGCGAGTCCCCGGAAGCTGCTGACCATAAGGTAGGCCACCATCTCGATGTTGTCGATATTGAGCTTTTTAAACTCTCCATTTCGAACGCCTTCTTCCAGGATGCTTTTTACCAGCCCGACGTGTGTGGTATCGAACTTGCTTTTCAGGTCCGTCATGACACAGTGCAGCTCGGCGATCTCGCTTTTCAGCGCGTCGCTGAGGTTTTGGAGCTGGCTGAGCTTGTTCAGACGGCATCTGCAGTACGCGATGAGCTTTTCCTTGGATGTGGAGGCCTCGCTGATGGCCTGGTGGATCTGGTCCAGGAGTTCGTCCATCTCGGCATGAAGCACGGCTTCAAAGATGTCTTCCTTGCTGGGATAATAGTAATAGAGGGAGCTCTTGGCTTTGCCCAGACCGCGGGCAATGTCGCCCATGGTTGTTTTTTTAAACCCGGATTTTTTAAAAAGGGTCCTGGCGGTGTCAATGATATCCCTGACTACGATCTCATCCCGTTGGAGCATTTCGGACATGCGAAAGTCGAATTTTTGTCCTGCAAATTTACAAATTTTCCAGGCCATTTTTTGGTTAACGTATGGTGAATCTTGGGGGCAAAACAGATTGCCGTATTTTTAAGGACACAGGAGCGACTGGAAGGAGCTCGTCCGAAGGACAGACATTAATGACTTATGGAAATTGGGCCACATTTAGCTCAAGCCCAATTTCCATACAAAAACCAACTATGAAAAAAAAGCTCAGCTGTATTCTCCTTATCGACGATGACGAACCTACTAACTTTCTCAACAGGATGACCCTTGAGCAGGCTGATTGCACAGAGCATATCCATATCATGCATAGCGGGCAGGAGGCGCTGGATTTCCTGGCCCGTAAAGGAAAGTACCGGGAGGTGTCCGACTGTCCACATCCTGATCTTATATTCCTGGATGTCAATATGCCGGCTATGGATGGCTGGGAGTTCCTGGAAAGATACCGGCAACTCAGGCCGGAACAAAAAGCGCCTATTGTGATGATCATGCTCACCACTTCCCTCAATCCTGATGATGAGGCAAAGGCCAGGGCGATACCTGAAGTCAGCGGGTTTGAGAATAAGCCGCTGCGGATCGACAGGCTTAGGGAACTTTTAAAAAACTATTTTCCGGACAGGACCTGACCAGGGCGACCTGGGCACACCTAAATGCCCGAGTGTAAATAGTCTTTCAGATGTGTGATGGTCTCCTGCTGCGTGAGGATCGTCTCTTTTACCACGTCATTGATGGAGACGATGCCGCAGAGCGCGTCGTTGTCGAACACCGGCAGATAGCGGATGTTCTTGTCGGATAACAGCTGCATACAGAATTCAATGGTATCCTGCGGCTTAACGTGCGGCAGGTCTGTGGTCATGATCTCGGACACTTTTGTGTCAGTGGAAGATTTGCCTTTCAGGATCACTTTTCGGGAGTAATCGCGTTCCGTCATGATACCCGCGTATTGCTGGCCATCCAATACCAGCACCGAGCCAATATTCTGATCGGCCATGATCCGCAGTGCATCCAGGACAGTGGTCTCAGGGCTGACAGATGTGATCCTGCTGCCCTTGTGTGAAAGAATATCAGCTACCCTTTTCATACGTCAAGTTTTGGTGAGAAATCAATTTTTTAGTTGGACCGTATGGTCCGCAATCGTTTTTCAAAACGAACCAACGGTTCGTCGGCCGAAGGCCAATCGTTAGCCATTTTGTCCGAACAGGCTATTTTTTACTGAAGACTGGTCGGACAAATACAATTTACGGATTTTTTTTCATTATTTGCAGGGGTCCAAAACTAAGCTTCCGGCCCTTCCGCCGGGGGGAGAAAGGTATAATGTCGCGTATTCTTACCATATGTTTTCTGGTCTGTCTGCTGGGGGTAGATTCCCCGGCTCAATATGACAAATACAGGTTCTCGCGCCTGGATATTTCCCAGGGGCTGTCCAATAATGAGGTCACCAGCATTTTCAAGGATCAAAAGGGATTTATCTGGCTGGGCACCATGTCAGGGCTCAATCGCTGGGATGGCTATGGCTTCAAGATATTCAGACACGATTTACGGGATTCCAGCACCCTGGACGACGACTTTATCGTCCAGATCCTGGAGGGGCCTGGGCAGACGCTATGGGTGTCGACCCGGGAGGGGTGGAATGTATATGACCCTCTTACGGAGAAATTCAATCGTGATACCCGCTCGCTGCTTCGTTCGATGCACATCAATGGGGACACAGTATCTGATGTCCGCAAGGACAGGAACGGCAATTACTGGTTCCTGATGACGGGGGCCGGCGGAGGGCTGTATAAATACGACGCTGCGTCGAAGGCGACTACCTATTTTCTTCCACGTCCCGGCAGCATGCGCGCGGTCGCGGCCGATCCCACGGGGGACTGGTGGATATTGTATGGGGATGGCGTCCTGGAAAAAATGGATATACATACCGGCCGGGTGGTAATCCGCAGCCAGGCCCTTGATCTGCCCGTGAAGACACAGGAGTATCATCTGTATGTGGATGCGCAGGGGGATTGCTGGGTATATGCTTCGGCGGGGCTCAGCGGTCTGATATGGTACCGTCCTTCATCAGGGGAGGTGCGGGTCATCCGCAAAGAAAGCAAGGGACTGCATCTGAATACCAACCTGATCACGGGCGTCGTACAGGATGATAAGGGGATAATATGGATCGCCACGGATCATGGCGGGATCAACCTGCTGGACAAGCAAAGCCTGTCGATGCAATACCTGCTCACCCGGGATGACGATGACAAGAGCGTCAGCCAGAATGCCGTCGACTATCTTTATAAGGACCGTACGGGGATCATCTGGGCCGGCACCTATAAGAAGGGCGCCAATTATTACCAGGACGATATGCTGAAATTTCCCCTCTATCGTCATCAGCCTTCCAATCCCAACAGCCTGCCATATGACGATGTGAACAAATTCGTGGAGGATGCGAAAGGCAATCTATGGATCGGCACCAATGGGGGCGGTCTTCTTTATCTGAACCGTCAAACGGGGAAGTATACCCGTTATCAGCACGACCCCTCCAGGCCGAACAGCCTGTGCAATGATGTCATCGTCAGTCTCTGCATGGACCATGAGCAGAAGCTGTGGATCGGCACCTATTATGGAGGAATGGATTGTTTTGACGGCAGGACCTTTATCCATCACCGTCATAATGAGAATGACAGCAGCAGCATCGCGGACGACAGGGTGTGGGAGATACACGAGGACCCACGGGGGCGGCTGTGGGTGGGAACGCTGGCTGCTGGGTTGGATCTGTATGACAGAAAGAAGAATGTATTCATCCATCACCGGCCCGATGCGTCTGTCGATGCCTATTCTCCCGGCGTGGGACCAACCGTGCATTCGGGGTATATCTCCGAGCTGGTGGAAGACAGGGAAGGCAACCTATGGATCGGCACCGCCATCGGTATCGATGTGCTGGAAGCCGCCACGGGAAAGTTCCGGCACTATGTCAATGAAGCGGGCAATCCCACCAGCCTCAGCAATAATAATGTCATATCCATCAAGGAGGACAGCCGCGGTCTTATCTGGGTAGGTACAAGGGAAGGGCTCAATGTCTTTAATAAGAAAGAGGGAAATTTTACCATCTTCCGCAGGGAGGATGGTTTGCCGGATAATGCCATCCTCAATATCCTGGAGGACAACGATCATCAGCTGTGGCTGAGCACACCCAACGGGCTTTCGCGGGTCACCGTCCGGGTGGACAGGGGTCATGTCACATGCCGGTACACCAACTACGACCAGTCCTATGGATTGCAAGGAAAGGAGTTCAATGAGAATGCCGCGCTGAAGACCCGTACGGGTGAGCTTATCTTTGGGGGCGGGAATGGGTTCAATATCTTCGACCCGCAGAAGCTGCGTACCAGTCCCCATCATTCCCAGCTGATCTTTACGGACCTGCAGGTGTTCAACAAGACGGTGGGGATAGGGGAGAAGCTGAATGGGCATGTCATCCTTCCTCAAAGTATTACCGAGTCCAGGCAGATCACCTTGCGGCCTAATGAAAATGTATTCTCCATCGGATTTGCCGCATTGGATTTTCTGGATGCGCAGAAGGTGAAGTACGCCTATATGCTGGAACCCTTCAACAAGGACTGGCTGGTGGGGGATGGCAGAAGAGCTGTATACACCAACCTCGATCCCGGGAACTATACGTTCAAGGTGAGGGCGGCTGATGAGGATGGTTCCTGGAATGAGCAGGTATTGGAGCTAAGCATCAGGATACTGCCTCCTTTCTGGAAGACGCCGCTGGCTTATATCCTTTATTCACTTTTGCTGATAGGGGGGTTGCTGCTGGCGCGGCATATACTGCTGCAGCGGGCGGCCATGCGATTTGCACTGGCGCAGGAGAGGAAGGAGGCGCAACGTCTGCATGAGCTGGATATGATGAAGATCCGATTTTTCACCAATGTCAGCCATGAGTTCAGGACCCCGCTGTCCCTGATACTGACCCCGCTGGATAAGATCATCCAGCATACGGACGATCCGGCCCGTAAGGCCCAGTTCAATCTCATCCACCGGAATGCCCGGCGGCTGCTGAATATGGTCAACCAGCTGCTGGATTTTCGCAAGCTGGAAGTGCAGGAGCTGCGGCTCAATACGAACAAAGGGGATATTGTACGATTTATAAAAGAGCTGTCGTATTCCTTTACGGATATTGCGGAAAAAAAGAATATCGACTTTTCCTTCCGGGAGGCCATCCCTTCGCTGTGTGCGTACTTCGATCCGGACAAAATGGAGCGGATCATCTTCAATCTGTTGTCCAATGCTTTCAAGTTTACGCCGGAAGGGGGGGAGGTGGCGGTAAACCTGGATTACGATCCGGCCGGAACGCTGATATTGAAAGTCAAAGACACAGGCATCGGCATCGAGAAGGACAAGCAGGAGAAGATCTTCGAGCGGTTTTTTCAGAATGAGATCCCGGGCTCGATGGTCAACCAGGGCAGCGGTATTGGTCTGGCGATCACCTGGGAGTTTGTCCGGCTGCATAACGGGACCATTAAAGTAGAAAGCGCTCCGGGCGAAGGGAGCTGTTTTACGGTGACATTGCCGGTGGTGGCAGCGGAAGAGGAGGTGGTGGGGCCCGTGGTAGTGGCGCCGGCGGTGGAGGATAAGAAGGGCAAAAAAAGTAAAAAGCAGACCGTACTGCTGGTGGAGGACAATGAAGATTTCAGGTTTTACCTGAAGGACAACCTCCGGGTATATTTCAACATCCTCGAGGCAGTGAATGGCAAGGAAGGGTGGCAGAAGACCCTTGGGTCACATCCCGACCTCGTGGTGAGCGATATCAGCATGCCGGAAATGAATGGGATCGACCTGTGCCGTAAAATAAAGGAGGACAAACGCACGGCCTTTATACCTGTGATCCTTCTGACCGCCCTCACGGGGGAGGAACAGCAGCTGAGGGGGCTGGAGACGGGGGCGAACGACTATATGACCAAGCCCTTTAATTTTGAGATCCTTCTTTCCAAGATACGCAATCTCCTTGCCCAGCAGGAGACGGCCCGCAAGACCTACCAAAAGCAGGTGGAGGCGTCTCCTTCCCATCCCAAGGTGGAGTCGTCCGACGAGAAGTTCATCCGGCAGGCCCTGGACCTGGTGGAAAAGAATATGGCCAACCCTGGCTTTTCGGTAGAGGAGATGAGCCGGGAGCTGTTTATCAGCCGGGTGGCCTTGTACAAACGGCTGCTTGCCCTCACCGGAAAGACACCCATCGAATTTATCCGGAGCGTCCGGCTCAAGCGGGCGGCCCAGCTGCTGGAAAAGAGTCAGCATACTGTATCGGAAATTGCCTATGAGGTGGGTTTTAATAATCCGAAGAATTTCTCCAGGTATTTCAAGGAAGAATTTGGCATTCTGCCCTCTGCCTGGCAGAAGAATAATTAACATTTAATCCAGAATATGGGCTTTTGAAAATGTAACCCATATTCCGGATATGTCTAATATCTGTCCTTCAGACAACGAGCCTGTGGCTCGTTTTGGACCCCCCTGAGGCTCCGGGTTAACATTTCAACCCCTACACATAAACATTCCAGGCCCATGACCCTCAGGGTATATGGCTAGCTTTATAGCCTGTAAAACAGGTTGCTATGCCCGGACCGAAACTGCTCAGCTTATTGTTTTTTCTCACGCTCACGGGGGTACTCAAGGCAGGTCCCGGCAAAGAAGGTACATACATACGCACCCAGGATGGGGTCATCGTCTACCCGGACATGCGCTGGTCCGGCAATACCGCCGCGGTCAAATTATCCGTCATCGCAGACAATATTATTCGGGTGCTGTCGAGCCCGGTAAAGGGGAAAGGAGAGGCGCGCAAAAGCCTCGTCACTGTTTATAAGACCGACAGTTCCCTGAAATGGGATATGACCAATGACCAGGAAAAAGTTGTTCTCCACACCCGCCTGATCACCGCCACCGTCACCATCGCCACAGGGGCTGTCCATTTTACGGATGCGTCCGGCAAGCCGATCCTGGCCGAGAAGGGCGCCGGGGGGCGGAGCTTTGAGCCGGCCGTCTTTGACGGGGAGCCCAGCTATCATATCCGACAGACTTTCACTACGTCCGATGACGAAGCTTTTTATGGACTGGGGCAGCACCAGGACGGCCTGGTCAACTATAAGGGTCACCAGGTCAATCTTTTTCAGAACAATACGGAGGTAGCCGTCCCTTTTCTGCTGTCCAGCAGGAACTATGGCATCCTCTGGGATAATTACTCCTTAACTTCCGTTGGGGATGTCCGGCCCTATAAGCAGCTGTCTGCTCTCCGGCTGTATTCGGCACATGATGAACAGGGCTGGCTGACGGCCTACTTTCATAATGACAAGCTGCACCCCGAGGTCGTGAACCTGGAAAAGGCGGAGTCGAGTATCAATTATGCCTATCTGGGGGATTCTAAGCGGCTGCTGCCCGCTGAATTTACCCCGGCGAAGGGGTCGGTGACCTGGGAAGGGGCCCTGGCTTCCGACATCACGGGGACGCATATCTTTCATCTGACCTATGGGGGATATCTAAAAGTATACATCGACGGCAAGCTGCAGCTGGACCGGTGGCGACAGGCCTGGAATCCGGGTTCGGCCATCCTGGACCTGCCCATGGAAAAGGATAAAAGAGTCCCCATAAAAATAGAATGGGCGCCGGATGGGGATGAATCCTATCTGACGATGAAATGGCTTGCTCCTCTGCCTGCCGGACAACAAAATGATGTCAGCTTCAGCTCCGAGGCGGGACAACAGCTGGATTATTATTTTATTTATGGGAAGGATATGGATGAGGTCATTGCGGGCTACCGGCATCTGACGGGAAAATCCACTATTCCTCCGAAATGGGCCATGGGGCTTTGGCAAAGCCGGGAGCGGTATAAGACCGAGGACGAGATACTCAACACCGTAAAGGAGTTCCGTACCCGGCGGATACCCCTGGATAACATTGTGTTGGACTGGAGCTATTGGAAGCAGGATGCCTGGGGCAGCCAGGAGTTCGACGCCAGCCGTTTCCCTTCACCCGACAGCATGATCCGGGTGCTGCATGATAAGTATCATTCGCATTTTATGATCTCCGTATGGCCAAAATTCTACGAGGGCATCGCTGCCTATAAGGAGTTTGATGCAAAGAACTGGCTGTACAAACGAAATATTGCGGACAGTCAGCGTGACTGGATCGGGAAAGGGTATATATCTACTTTTTATGATGCATTCAATCCCGATGCGCGCAAGGGGTTTTGGGACCTGCTGAACAAAAAACTGTACCATAAGGGTATCGATGCCTGGTGGATGGATGCCAGCGAGCCGGACATTCTTTCGAATGTGAGCCCTGAAAAGAGGAAGGAGCAGATGACGCCTACGGCGCTGGGGCCTGCCGCGGAGTATCTGAACGCGTATCCGCTGGTGAATGCAAAAGGTATTTATGAGGGACAGCGCGCTACCAACCCTGACGAGCGTGTCTTTATCCTGACGCGCAGCGCTTTTGCGGGCTCACAGCGCTATGCTGCCGCCGTGTGGAGCGGGGACATTGCCGCCCGCTGGACGGATATGAAGGACCAGATCGCGGCCGGGATCAATTTCTCCATGTCGGGCATTCCCTACTGGACGATGGACATCGGCGGCTTTGCCGTCGAGCGCCGCTATGAGCAGGCCACCGGCGAAACGCTGGAAGAGTGGAGAGAGCAGATGACGCGGTGGTATCAGTTCGGGGCTTTTTGTCCGCTGTTCCGTGTACATGGTCAGTTCCCCTTCCGGGAGATCTTCAATGTGGCGCCGGAGGATCATCCTGCCTACAAGAGCATGTTGTATTATGATAAGCTGCGGTACCGGCTGCTGCCGTATCTCTATTCCCTTTCGGGTATGGTATGGCGTAATGACTATACGATGATGCGGGGGCTGGTGATGGACTTCGGGAAGGATGAGGCCGTACGCAATATAAGCGACGAATATATGCTGGGCCCGTCCCTGCTGGTAAATCCAGTATATACGTACAAAGCTCATCAGCGGGAAGTCTATCTGCCTGCAGGCCAGGGCTGGTATGATCTTTACTCAGGCAGGATCACGGATGGCGGACAAAGGATCACGGCGGAGGCGCCCTATCAGCGTATACCCGTCTATGTGAAAGAAGGATCTATTCTCCCGTTGGGCCCTGCTCTGCAATACACGGGCGAGCGGCCTGCCGACACCATCACCTTGCTGGTGTATGCGGGCAAGGATGCGCATTTCACCTTGTATGAGGACGAAGGCGCCAATTACAATTATGAGAAGGGCGCTTATTCCAATATCCCTTTTACATATAATGAGGCTGCCGGGACATTGACGATCGGGCGGCGTGAGGGCAGCTTCGGGCATATGTTGCAAAAGCGGATGTTTCGTATCGTGAAGATAAGCAGGGACAGGCCGGTGGTTTTGGAGGACGTGCAGGCAGCCGGGCAGCTGGTTCGCTATAAGGGAAATGCGGAAACGGTGGCACTGGTAGAAATGCGTCAATGATCTGCTAAAAAATCATTACAATGACTTAGCATTCATCATCTAACTTTATCATGTCAAATTGTATAACCAAAACTCATGCGTATGAAAGATACCAGACGAGGAATGTCTGGATGACATTTCATGCTCTCCACCAACAAGACAATCAATTTCTGCTTTTGCTTAATACCAATAACAATTGCTACACAATGAAAAAAACAAGTATTAAAAATGTGACTGGAAGGGCGATCATGCTGACCCTGGCCTTCATCGCTTTTTTACATCTTCCTGGTCTGTCGCAGACTGGCACCGTCACGGGTAAGGTCGTTGCGGGACAGAACGATAGTACGATCGCAGGTGTCACGGTGCGTGTAAAGGGAGGTAATACCGCCGCCGTAACGGCTGCCGATGGAAGCTTTACTATCAAGGCCGGTCCGAACGCCGTGTTGATCTTTTCCAGTGTAGGTTTTGCCACACAGGAAGTTCCGGTCAACAATCGTACTACATTGTCTGTCCGGCTGGCATCGGATGCACAGTCCTTACAGGGTGTGGTCGTCATCGGCTATGGTACGGCTAAGCGCAAGGATCTGACCGGGTCTATTGCCAGCGTGTCGGCCGAACAGATCGCCAAAGTGCCTATTGCCAGCTTCGAGCAGTCCCTGCAGGGGCGTGCGGCGGGCGTACAGGTGATCAACAACGACGGAAGCCCGGGTGCGAATACCACCGTGCTGATCCGCGGCGTGGGAAGCCTGGCCACCGGTGGTAACAATCCCCTGTATGTGGTGGATGGATACCCCCTCACCGGCGGTCTCAATAATATCAACCCCAATGACATCGCCAGCATCGACGTGCTGAAGGATGCCTCCGCAACGGCCATTTATGGTGTCCGCGCCGCGAATGGGGTCGTGATCGTGACGACGAAGAAAGGGAAAAAAAGCGGGATGGAGGTTTCTTTGGACGCCTACACCGCCTTTCAAATGCGGCCTAAAAAATATAAAATACTGAATGCACAGGATTGGGCGACCTTGTCCAACGAGGTGGAGGCGGCGGATTCCACGCATACTTATGTCGGATTGCCTATCTGGCATACACCCAGCGCCCTGCATACGGTGGACTGGCAGGATGCGCTGTTCCGAAGCGGTCTGTCGCAAAATTATAACCTGGCCTTGCGCGGTGGTTCCGACAAAGTGCAGACATCCTTGTCCTTTGGGTATTATAATCAGAAAGGCACCCTTATCGGAAGCTACTTCAAAAGAGGGACCTTAGGGCTGGGCTTGGATTATCAACCTGTGAAATGGCTGAAGTCATCCACCAACGTACATTATTCTTACCAAAATGTCAATGGCAATCCCCTGGCAGGCGGTGGAGCAGGCGGCGGGCAGGTGCAGATGGCGATCAATCCCCCCACGCTGGACAGCGGCAACCGGAATACATACCTGATAAAGGATGGGAAAGGGAATTATGGTTTTTATAATCCTAAAAATGCCAATGTATTCAAATTCAATAATCCTGTTTACTCCATCGAGACCAACCGATATTCCAACGTAACGAACTGGATCCTGGCCAGCAGCTCGCTGGAAGTGTCACCCTTCGATGGATTGAAGCTCAGGACCAATGCGGGTGTCAACATGAGCTACTACACCGGTACTTATTTCCAGCCGGAAGACACCCGGGCTGCACAGCAATATAATGGCGCTGCCACCTCCGTCGCGAATTATTCCTTCCATCAGAACAATAATTTCGAGTGGCTGTGGGAGAATACCATCGCCTATGACAAGACCTTTGGCAAGCATACCATCAATTTTGTCGGAGGCATCTCGGCTCAGAAGAATGTCAATACCCTGGTGGGCTATTCGGGCATCCCACCGAATGCCATTATCACCGACCTGGGACAGTTGAACAATGTCAAATACGATCAGTATGGCAACGGCCAGATCGTCACCACCCTGGAATCCCAGTTCGGCCGTCTGACCTATACTTTCAACGACAAGTATATCATTACCGGTACGGTGCGAAGGGATGGCTCCTCCAAGTTTGACGAAGGACATAAATATGGGGTATTCCCCTCGGGCGCAGTTGCGTGGAAGATCAAGGAAGAGGATTTCATGCAAAATGTCAGCTGGCTCTCCGACCTGAAATTGAGAGGCAGCTGGGGTGAAGTGGGGAACCAGGTAGCCATCGGTCCCTATCAGTATGCCGCATTGTATTCCTATGGCGGTCCCGCCAGCGCCAATGGGACGGATGCTAATGGCAATCCGATAGACAATATGGGTTATCCTTTTGGTAAGATATACCAGGGCGGGATTGCACAGACACAGCCGGCCAATCCCGATCTTAAATGGGAGACGGACAAGCAGACCGATATCGGTGTAGATATGGCATTCCTCCAGGGTGCACTTACCTTTACTGCCGACTGGTTCAACAGGGACTCCAAAGATTTCCTGCTGACGTTGAAGGCGCCTGCGCAGACGGGCTATAATCTTATCACCCGGAATGTGGGCAGCATGAACAACAAAGGGCTGGAGTTTGCCGTGAACTACCGGGGCAATCAGGGCCGTGATTTCCAATATGGCATCGGGATCACCGTCTCTTCTTATAAGAATACGCTTACCAGCATTACATCCGGGACCAGCTATGTAACCAACTTTGGAGGTCTTACTTTGTCGGGACAAAGCTGGGATGAATTCACGCACTCCAATGTCGGGGGTCCGGTGGGCGAGTATTATGGGTATAAGGCCCTGGGTATATTCCAGACACAGGCGCAGATCGATGCGTTGAATGCCAAGGCGCCCGGAGGCATTTATCAAAGGGCTACGAATCAGCCCGGCGACCGCTATTTCGCCGACGTCAATGGAGACGGGAAAGTGGATCCAACGGACCGTACCGCGCTTGGCAATCCGCAGCCAAAGTTCTTTGGCGGCCTGAACTTCGATGCATCCTATAAGGCATGGGATATCAACCTTTATTTTTATGGCGCATATGGGAACAAGATCCTGAACTATGTAGAGAGTGATCTGGAAAGTTTCCAGAAGCGTGGTTCTGAAGGGGTGGAGAATGTCAGCCAGAAGTACTATCAGAACCACTGGACGCCACAGCATCCCTCCAACCGCTATGCCCGTGCAACGGCCAACGACGATGCCATCGGCAGCAACGTTCCTTCCAGTGTCTGGATTGAAAATGGCAGCTATCTGAAATTAAGGAACCTGACCATTGGCTATACCTTGCCTGATCCGTTGCTGAGAAAGTTTTATATCAAACATTTGAGGATCTATGCATCATCCCAGAACCTGTTCACCATTACAAAGTACTCGGGTCTCGATCCGGAGATTGGTATACAGAACGGGAATCCAACCCAGAATGGGGTGGACAATGGTACCTATCCTTTATCCCGGGCATTCACCGTGGGCCTAAATGTAACATTCTAAGCACAAATTATTAAGATATGAAATTACCAAGAAAATATGTAGTGATTTTGTCCCTGGCAACGTTGTGCGCGGCGGTGGTGATCCCTCTCAGCTGCAGCAAGAACTTCCTGAACCAGACGGACACGATGCAATCCGACATCACCGGGGTCACAACCAAGTCCTCGGACGTGGTGTCCCTCGTCAATGCCATTTACGACACGTGGCAGAACAGCAATCTGCTTAAAAAGTCTATCTGGTACTGGGCGAATTTCGAATCGCATGATTTCTTCAACTGGGGCGGCGATGTTGTCTGGAACAATTACCAGATTCCGCCGGACTTTGGAGCGATGAACGATTTCTGGAACTATATGTACATCGGTATCGCCCGGGCAAATGCGGCTTTCCCCGTTATCGCGGCTGCCAAAGAAAAAGGCATCGTTACGGCATCCCTTGGCGATCGTCTCACCGGCGAAGCTTATTTCCTCAGAGGGCTGGCCTATTATTACCTGGCCGCCAGCTTTGGTGGTGTGCCATTGGAGCTGAATGCCGTCACAAACGGGTTGACGCCGAGGTCGCCCCGCGACAGCGTATTCATGCAGGTAGTGGCCGATATGCAAAAGGCCGAAACCTTGCTGTGGTCAAAAACGCAGACGGTAGGTGGTGATCTGGGCCGGGCGACGAAAGGCGCCGCCTATGCCTATGAGGGAGCTGCGCAGATGTGGCTGAGGAATTACCAGGCGGCGCTAACTGCTTTCAACAATACGGAGCTTACCACCAACTATCACCTGATGGCCAATTTCGCGGATGTGAATGAATACGATCATCAGAACAACGACGAGTCTATTTTCGAGATACAGTTCGAAGTGCCTCCCGGCGGAACGCAGGACTGGAGCGGAAGCTGGCAGCCTCCTGGCGGCGAGATCTCCTGGATCGATGATTTCAGCTGGCCCCAGGAGCTCACGGGACAGGGCTATGATTATGGGAATCCGGCGTTGTGGAGTTCCTATCAGCACGGCGATAAACGCAGGCTGCTCACCATTGTCGGTCCCGGTGATACGCTGGCCAGCCCCGGCATAATCAAGCATTTGGGCGGCTTAAAAGGATATTGGGTAGTAAAAAGCGGGTTCAAGGCCGGCAATGCCCTTTATAAAGCAGATGACGGAACTATCCTCAACACGGTGGGTACGCTGACCAGGCCCTGGTACGGAGCGGATGCCACAAACCGCACCGGATATTATTGTGCAAAGAAATGGAGGGACTACAATCTCACAGGGGGCAATACCGACTCTTCAGGGACCAGCCTTCTTTTTGGCGACCAGAACCAGATACTCATGCGTTATGCCGAGGTGCTGCTGGCCAGAGCTGAATGCAAGGTCCATCTGGGCGATGCCCCCGGTGCATTGGCCGATATTCAGACCGTGAGGGATCGGGCATGGGGCGGAACCGCTCCTGCCATGGCCGACAGCGCCAATTATGACGGTACTCCCGGACAGCCGATCACGGACCCATTGCAAATGGTATTGAGTGAATACCGGCATGAGCTCAGCGGCGAATACTCCGTATTCTATGATCTTTGCCGCGCGGGTACGGACACAGCCGTAGCATTCATAAACAAGGCCAACGGTTGCGTGGCAGGCAGCTATAACCCTGTTCCCAACCCGGCGCCAGGTCCGACACACGACGGCAAGCAGCATGGATTGTATAACACCGCTCTTACCCCGCAACGTTGTTTGATGCCTATACCGCAGGCTGCCATTGGACTTAATCCGAACTTGAAACAGAACCCGTACTGACCATAGGCTGTTGCTAAATATTCCCGAAAAATGGCTTCTCTAAAAGGGGAGGCCATTTGCATTACTACTATCTTAGTTATATGAAAAGTCTCCGTTTCCCGACGGCCGCCCTTTTGCTGTGCATGCTGGCATGTAAGAGCAAGCCCGTCTTATTCCAGCAGATATCCTCTTCGCACTCCGGTGTGGACTTCACCAATACCATCGTCGAGAACGACACGCTGAATCCGCTGAATGTCGTGAACATCTATAATGGCGGCGGGGTAGGCATCGGAGATTTCAACAATGACGGATTGCAGGATATATATTTCACCGGCAACCAGGTGCCATGCAGGCTGTACCTCAATAAGGGCGATTTTAAGTTTGAGGACATCACGGAGCGGGCGGGTGTGGAAGATATGGGCCGGTGGGCAAGGGGCGTGGCGGTTGTCGATGTCAACAATGACGGGCTGATGGATATCTATGTATGTAACACCATCTACAAAGACAGCCTGAGAAGACGGAATGTGCTATACATAAACCAGGGACTGGACAAGGATGGCATCCCACACTTTTCGGACATGGCGGCGGAATATGGTCTGGATGTCCATGTGCAGTCTACGATGGCGAGCTTTTTCGATTATGACAACGATGGAGATCTCGACATGTTCCTGACAGTCAATGAAGCGTCCAACGGCATCGATCCATCCGCCTTTCATTTTGATCCAAAGGAGCGATTCCCGGGCAAAGGCAGGTTGTACCGGAATGATATGGACCCTGTATTGAAACATCCCGTATTCCACGACGTCTCGCAGCAGGCGGGGATGAAATTTGAAGGGTATGGTCATGCGGCCACTATCTGCGATATCAATAACGACGGATGGAAGGATATCTATGTCTCTGACGACTTCATATCCAACAATATCCTTTATATCAACAATCATGACGGGACCTTTACCAATCGCGCCAAAGAATATTTCAAGCATACTTCCCTGAACTCCATGGGGCAGGATGTGGTGGACATAAATAATGACGGACTGCCCGATGTCGTAGAGCTGGATATGAACCCGGAAGATAATTACAGGAAGAAGCTGATGATGGGCTCTTCGAACTATCTGACCTATCAGAACTACAATATGTTCGGATATCAGTATCAATATGTCCGTAATACCTTACAGCTGAACCAGGGGCCTACCGTGTATGAGGGAGACTCTGTCGGCATTCCTGCCTTTGCGGAGATAGGTTTTCTCTGCGGCATCGCCCAGACGGATTGGAGCTGGACGCCGCTGGTGGCGGACTTCGATAACGATGGCTATCGGGATATCATCGTTACCAATGGATTTCCCCGGGATGTTTCGGATCATGACTTTGCGGCCTATCGTAAAAATTCCGTGGTATTGCCGCCTACAAAGGAACTGCTGAAACAGATACCCCAGATAAAGCTCCATAACTACGCATTTCATAACAACGGGGATCTGACCTTTGGCGATCTCAGTAACGACTGGGGATTGTCGACGCCTACTTTTTCCAATGGAGCCGCTTTTGTCGATCTGGATAATGACGGCGCAATGGATATGGTGATCAATAACATCGACGATAAGGCAATTATCTACCGGAATACTGCCCGTGATAAAAATAAGGAGGCGACACATTTTTTGCAGATAAGGTTCAAGGGTGGTAAGGAAAATGTCAATGGACTGGGAGCTGCCGCGACGATCTATTATGAGCATGGCAAGCGGCAGGTATATGACAACAATCCATACAGGGGCTATCTCTCGACGATGCAGGATGTGGCGCATTATGGCCTGGGCAAGGTGGTGATGCTGGATTCCGTGGTCATTGAATGGAATAACGGCGTCCGTCAGACTCTGACCCATGTAAAGGCGGACCAGGTCCTGACGGTGAATATAGCGGATGCACGGGAAACCGGTGCAGGGACGCCGGCGGAGACAGCCTCGGATGCTTTGTTCAAGGAAGTGACTGCCAGGGCGGGTGTCCGGTACAAACACGTAGAATCAGATCAGATAGATTTCAACCTTCAGCATTTGCTGCCTCACAAGCTATCGGAATATTGTCCAGCGCTGGCCGCGGGCGATTTAGATGGGAATGGACTGGATGACCTTGTCGTGGGAGGCAATAGAATGCAGGTGCGCAGGTGCTGCTGCAGCAGCCAAACGGCAGCTTTGTCCAACGGGCCTTACAGCCGGGGGCGCCTTATGCGGCTACCTATGAGAAGGATGAGGGCATCCTGCTCTTCGATGCCAATGGCGACGGCAAGCCCGATCTGTACATTGCCCGGGGTGGATATATGGCTCCGAAAGGCGACGGAGGCTACCAGGACAGGCTTTATATCAACGACGGGAAAGGGAATTTCAAAGAGGACACTTCGGCGCTGCCGGCGAACCATGTGAGCAAGCTCTGTGTCCGCGCCGTGGATATCAACCATGACGGAAAGCTGGACCTGTTCGTGTCGGGACGCGTGGATCCGCAGCATTACCCGAAACCAGTGAGCAGCTTTATATACCGGAATGATTCGGAGAACGGGCATGTAAGATTTACGGATGTCACGTCGGAAGTGGCGCCTGATCTAAAGGACATCGGGATGATATGTGATGCGCTCTTTACTGACTTTGACGGGGATGGGCAGACGGATCTGATCGTGGTGGGAGAGTGGATGCCGGTGACCTTTTTAAAGAATGTGAACGGGAAGTTCAGAAATGTAACGGCGGCCTCGGGTGTCGGTGGGCAGTCCGGCTGGTGGAACTCTATTGTGGCGGGCGATTTCCGGCATACGGGTAGGATGGATTATATAATAGGCAATGTGGGTGAAAATACCTTATACAAAGCCAGCGACAGCCTTCCCGTATATATTACGGCAAAGGACATTGACAACAGCGGGACCTATATCGCCATTCCATCCTTTTTCCTTCCGGACCAGGAGGGGGTGAAAAAGGAATTTCCTGCCCCCGTGAGAGACGATATCGCCAGACAGTGGCCGGCCATTAAAAAAAGATTTCCGGATTACAAATCTTTTGCTGTTGCAACGATGGATGAGGTGCTGACGCCAGAGCAACGCAAAGGCGCACTTAGACTAAAAGCCAACCAACTTCGATCCTGTTATTTACGCAATGACGGCGGCGGCAAATTTACCATGATACCCCTGCCTGCGGAGGCGCAGGTATCGGCTTTGAATGGGATGGTGGCAGACGACTTTGATGGGGATGGCAATCTGGATGTGCTGATCAACGGGAATGATTTTGGGACGGATGTTGCGATCGGTCGCTACGATGCGCTTAACGGGCTGCTGTTAAAAGGCGATGGGGCAGGAGGGTTCAAGCCGCTGACCATATTGCAGAGCGGGATCTATATACCAGGAGATGGCAAGGCGCTTGTAAAGCTCCGGAGCGCCTCCGGCGGGTACCTGGTGGCAGCCAGTCAGAACAAGGGTCCGTTGAAATTATATCAGCTCAGGCGGGGTGTAAAATTTATACCCATTCAGCCGGATGATGTCAGCGCGGTGGTGGAGCTGAAGAATGGGAAGACCCTGAAGAAAGAATTCTATTATGGAGGTTCGTTCCTCTCCCAGTCGGCCCGGTTTCTGACGGTGGATAGCAATACGGTGAGCGTAAAGATCACCAACAACAAGGGGAGGGTGAGACAATGAAAGCTGCGATGATCGTTATTTTGTTGAACCAGCTGGGGTTTTATCCTCATTCACCCAAGATCGCCATTGTTACGGGACAGCCCACAGCGGCTGTATTTTATGTGGTGCGTATTCCTGTGGGGGATACGGTTTATTCCGGGGCATTGGGGCCTGCTGTTACCTCTTCCAATTCATCTTTGCGGACATACGAGGCTGACTTTACGGGTTTCGAAAAGGAAGGTGATTACAGGGTCGTCGTGCCCGGGGCAGGGGACTCTTATCCTTTTCACATCGGTGGTCATATGGCAGCGCCGGTGGTGAAGGCCGCCCTGAAAGGCTACTATTATCAGCGGAGCGGCGTGGCGTTGGACAAACGCTACGCAAGTATATGGCATCGTCCCCCCGGGCATCCGGATACGTCTGTGCTGGTGCATCCATCGGCGGCATCGGAAGGGCGCCCTGCCGGAACTGTCGTCTCTTCACCTGGCGGGTGGTATGACGCAGGGGATTATAATAAATATATTGTCAACTCAGGGATCACGATGGGGACCCTGCTGTCGGCGTATGAGGATTTTTCCGGGCTGTACGACACGCTGCATACGAATATTCCACCCATGAAGGGTGTGCCTGATCTGCTCAATGAATGTCTTTATAATTTGCGGTGGATGCTGACCATGCAGGACCTGGGTGATGGAGGTGTGTACCATAAGTGTACGAATGCCGCTTTTGACAGCATGGTGATGCCAGGTGTCACGAAACTGCCAAGATATGTCGTGCAAAAGGGGACGGCGGCAACATTGGATTTTACGGCTGTCATGGCGCAGGCCGGCAGGATCTTTAGAAAGTTCTCCCGTCAGCTCCCCGGGCTGGCCGATAGCTGTCTGCATGCTGCGCAGGCTGCCTGGAGATGGGCCGCCCTGCATCCCGCTGTTGTGTATAATCAGACGGCGATGAACAGGAACTTTAGTCCGGCGGTAACGACGGGCGCCTATGGAGATATGGACATGCGCGATGAATGGTATTGGGCTGCTGCTGAGTTGTTGGTGACGACGGGGATAAAGGAGTTCAGGGACACTGTGCAGGCACGAATGAAGGATGCCTATGGACTGCCTGCCTGGGCCAATGTGCATATGCTGGGGGATTATACGCTGCTGCGTCATCGGGATGCCCTGCCGGTGGGAGAAGAGAGGTCTTTGCGCGAGCATCTTTTAGGCATGGCGGATAATTACCTGAAGCTGGCGCAGTCCAATGCATTTCATACCGTGATGGGGACGGGTGCGCGGGATTTTATCTGGGGCAGCAATGCGGTGGCGGCCAACCAGGGAGTGCTGCTGATCAATGCGGCTTTATTGACAAAAGAGCGAAAATATGTGGACGGAGCCCTGGGCAATCTGGACTACCTGCTGGGCAGGAACGCTACCGGTTATTGTTTTGTAACAGGGATGGGCAGTCGAAGTCCTATGCATCCCCATCATCGCCCTTCCGTCGCGGATGGGATTGTGCCGCCTGTTCCGGGGCTATTGGTAGGAGGTCCCAATCCAGGGAGGCAGGATCGTCAGACATATACGATGACGGAGCCGGAGACGGCCTATCTGGATAATGACAAAGCTTACGCATCCAATGAGATAGCTATCAATTGGAATGCTCCGCTGGTATATCTGGCGGGAGCAATAGAAGCCCTCCGGGCTCCTGAAAAGAGCCGACCGAAGGACAGACATTAATGACGAAGGGCTTCTGTAATTATTTACAATGGTCTTACCCAGATATTCCGGTAGCTGATGGGCTCACTCTTGTCTCCGTGTGCCTGTAATTTGATGGGGGAAGGACCATGCGCTTTATAAAAAGGTTTGCCGATGTAGCGGGTGCCGCCTTTGAGCTCGAAGTTGTTTTGCACCAGCACGCCGTTGTGGAGGACGGTGACACGGGCTGGGGAAGCGAGGCTGCCGTCAGTATGGAATACGGGAGCCGTCCAGATGACATCGTAGCTCTGCCATTCGCCTGGTTTGCGGCAGGCGTTGGCCAGCGGGATAGATTGTTTGTAGATGCTGCCGGCTTGTCCATTGACATAGGTCTTATTGTTATAGTTGTCCAGTACCTGCAGCTCATATCCATCGTCGCCCTTACCGGTGCTGGCGAGGAAAATACCGCTGTTGCCCCTGGCCTGGTCGGAGCCCGTGATATTGGAGGGTATCCGGTATTCGATGTGCAGCTGATAGTTCGTGAAGGATTCTTTTGTCTGTATATTACCGGCTTTTTTATTGACCGTGAGAATACCGTTGCCGACGATCCATTTGGCGGGACCGCCGTCGCCTACGTCTACCCAGTTGTCAAGATTTTTCCCATCGAAGAGGATGATCGCATCGGAGGGGGCGTCGCCGCATTTCGCGCCCGGAGTCACCACCGGCGGCACGGGACTGTATACTTCGGTGGTTCTGTGATCGGTGATGGTGTCGGCCTGGGCCTGGGCTGCTGAGGTCCCAATGAGGCCAAGCGTTGAGAGTACTAGTATCAGCTGAATGGACGGGCGAGCAATTTGGATCATAGTCATGTGAATTGAATTGGGTTACAATTTAGGGAAAAAAAAGGTATAACTACATCGATGATTTTTTGGCTGTTATCATTTAAAATGATAGCTTGGACCGCTTCCACAATATCAGCAATGAGTAGTAAGATCGTTTTTTTTGGTTATATCAGCTTTTTAAGAGAGAAGGTCGATGCTGCAATAGAGACGCTGTCGAAAAGAAAAAGCGATTATCTGTGGATATGCTTCAATGCCACCCGGATGGTGCAGAGTGGTCCTACCGAAGCGCACCCTAATATGAGCTTTTCCATCATACTCGATACGGATGATAAAAATGATATTGTAGCAGATATACAAGATGTCGTCCGGCAGCTGCCATTTTTGTCCTGTACACTGGTGGTCGAAGATCTCTCTACGGGGGAGCAAATTGTCCATAAATGGGAAAATCAAAGCTCGGCTAGGCTGTCCTAAACCTCTGATCCACATATTGTTGTAGTCTGGCATCCGGCTTGAAATTAACGGTCGGCTTTAAAACTATTAACTATGTGGACTTCCGTAACATCCAGGATCGCGACTTGTATAATGATCTCCCTCATTATATCCAAACCTGTCGATTGTACGAACAGCGGAGTGGCTGTTCATGCTGCAGAGAGAAGCATAGTGCCGATGAATATGCATGTGCGGCAATTCGTTAAAGATTATATCAAAGACAATCAGGAGATATTATGTGTGATAAAGCGCCGGAGCAATTATCCTTTCAGGGTAATGGATTCAGTGCTGACCCGTTATGGATTGCCGAAGGAGATGAAATATCTGGCCGTGATAGAATCCGAGCTGAATCCGAAAGCATTGTCGGCCGTGGGGGCGAGGGGTCCCTGGCAGCTGATGCCCGAGACAGCGCAGGAGCTGGGTTTGAATGTTAAGCCCGACTGGGATGAGCGTACCTTATATGGTAAGAGTACGGTGGCTGCCGCAAAATACCTTCGCGACCTCTATGGTGAGTTTGGAGACTGGCTGCTGGTGCTGGCGGCGTATAATAGCGGTCCGGCGCCAGTGTATCGCGCCATCCGTAAGTCAGGCAGCAGGAATTTCTGGTGCCTGGAGAAATATTTGCCTGCTGAAAGCCGGGATCATGTAAGGAAATTTATTGCTTCTCATTATTATTTTGAAGGGAATGGGGGTGTGACTACACTGACCAGGACCGAATGGACCGCTTATATGGATCATCTGCATCCTTCTCCGCAGCATCTGATCCCCGGAACTTCGAATATGCAGTATGCGTCGCTCTA
>Ga0157372_10001420_pt1 | contig 25840 bp, 18 predicted proteins | sample C55metaG_FD_115307 | JGI IMG/M metagenome (GOLD analysis project Ga0157372, IMG submission 115307) | Corn rhizosphere microbial communities from Kellogg Biological Station, Michigan, USA - C5-5 metaG | ecosystem: Host-associated > Plants > Roots > Rhizosphere > Soil | place: USA: Michigan...
ACCGCGGGCGCCCCCCAAAACCCCCCCCACCGCATCAGATCCCGTAAGGTCTCCGCACAACGAACACCGGGCTGGCCCCGAAAGGCCTCCCACGCAGCTGATCCCGTAAGGTCTCTGCACAACGAATACCGGGCTGGCCCCGTAGGCCTCCCAACCGCAGCTGATCCCGTAAGGTCTCTGCACAATGAATACCGGGCTGGCCCCGTAAGGCCTCCCACGCAGCTGACCCCGTAAGGTCTCTGCAAAATGAATACCGGGCTGGCCCCGTAAGGCCTCCCAACCGCAGCTGACCCCGTAAGGTCTCTGTTAACCGATTACTAAAATTTTATACGATGAGCGCATTAAAAACGCAATGAAAGGTCAGTCCGCCAAAGACTGACCTTTTCTTTTTTAGGTGCTGCGTAGTTCTTAAAATCGCTTGCTGGAGCTGATTCTCCCCCTGACATGACGTTTTACAATAAAAGGAAAGCGTCGTGTAATTGCCCAGCGGGTATTCCCGATCCGGTAATACATTTTCTTAGAATTTACAACGATGGGATCCACTTGTGGCGGACACACCGGCTGGTGCGTTATGTTTTCAGAAGCACGTGCAGCGCTGTCGTGCGCGATAGCAGAAGAATCGGCGCCGAGATAATGTTGTTCGGTTGAGACCTGTGGGCTCTGAACCTGCGCGCTCAGCTTCGTGGCGCTGAACCAGGTGATGAGCCCGGCAAGCACGATCCTGAATGTCGCAGGCGAACGTTGTGTGCGCTCGTCCGTAACGAACTGATCCTTGTAAAATGAGCCGCAGATAGTGGTTTCGGGGGACAGCAGCTTATCGATCTCATCAGGTGTTTTATCCTTCAGGTCATGAATGGCGTACTTACATACTTTGCAATAGTCCTCCTCGTTCTTCCGGGAAAATTTCCAGAACGGCTGCCCGCAGAGGTATTCAACATGTATGTTTCCTTTTGGATTCATGTAATTATATCTTAACGCCGATCACGAGGATATCATCCACCTGCTGAAGCACACCCCGCCATTGCTCGATCGACTTCTCAATAACAAGCCCCTGCTGTTCCATCGGCAGGTTGTGCAATGTTGCCAGCATGCTCTTGAATTGCTGCAGCTTGAATTTTTTTCCATCCGGTCCGCCGAACTGATCGACATAACCATCTGTGAAAATATAAATGATGTCGCCCTTGCGAAGCTGCACAGTATGGTTGGTATAATTGCTCTGCTGATTTTCGGTGTAGCTTCCTATCGCGATGTTATCGCCTTTCACTTCAATGAATTCCGTTCCGCGTACAATGAACAGCGGGTTGTATGCTCCTGCAAACTGCACCTCCAGCGTATTGAAGTTGATGGCGCAAAGGGCGATGTCCATTCCGTCGCGCAGCTTTGTTTCATCCGATGCCTGGTTCAACGCGCGGCTTACGCCCCTGTTCAGCTTGTCGAGCAGGATGGCAGGAGTGATCAGGGCGGTTTCATTCACCGCCTGTGTGAGGATGTTATGTCCCACGATGCTCATGAATGCGCCCGGAACGCCGTGGCCTGTGCAGTCGACAGCGGCAAACAGCACGAGGTCATTCTTTTTGTCGAGCCAGTAAAAATCACCGCTTACAATATCCTTCGGCTTGGCAAAAATGAAAGAGTCGGGCAGATGCTTTTTAACGATGGCAGCAGGAGGCAGGATGGCTTCCTGGATGCGCTTTGCATAGCGGATACTGTCGGTGATGTCTTTGTTCTTCTCGGCAAGCTCCGCATTTTTTCCGGCAAGCTCTTCCGTACGCTCGCTTACTTTTTCCTCGAGCAGCTTTTTCGAATGGATCAGCTTACGGGTCCTGATCTTATCGAACACATAAATCCCGAAGATCGCGAAAAGAACCACCAGTATATAGAAGATAGCTGTTTGCCAGAAGGGTGGCGCGATAAAGAACTTGTACGTTGCCGGCTGTATGTTGCAGGTGCCATCGCTGTTGCAGGCGCGTACCATAAATGTATAGGAGCCCGGAGGAAGGTTGGTGTATACCGCTTCGCCTGCTTTGGTATAGCCGGGCAGCCAGTCTTTGTCGAAGCCTTCCAGCTTGTACTGATACTGCACGTTTTCCGGGTTGGTGAGACTGATCCCTACAAATTTAAAGGTGAGATGGTTCTCGTCGTAGGAGAAGCGGTCGTCATCAGGGAACGGCGAATCCTTCATGAACAGCCTGAGACCGGTGATGAATGTTTTCGGCTCCACGTTGTTCGCCTTATCTTCTTTCGGGCAATAGCGCACCGCGCCCATGATGGTGCCGTACCAGAGGTTTCCGTCCTTGTCCATGGAAACCGAGTTCGGATTGGTTTCTACGCCGAGGAAGCCTTCCGCTTTTCCGTAATGCGTGAATTTTTTTGTGGACTCGTCAAATTTATCGATGCCGCGGCTGCTGCCGATCCAGATGTGATTCTCGTTGTCGCAGATGATGGAATACGGCGAATCAGTTGTGAGGCCTTCTTTCACCGTGTAGTTCGTAAAAACTTTTCCGTCGTATTTGTACAATCCTCCGCCGTAAGCGCCAAACCACAGGTTGTTGTTCTTGTCCTCGTTGATGCAGAGAATGAAGCGGTGATGCATGCCGTCCGACTCGTCAAACGATTTGAATGTAGAGCCATCGAACATGGAGAGGTTTCCGCCCAGCGCGCCAAACCAGAGGTTGCCTTTGCTGTCTTTAAAGATGCGGTACACGTTGTTCCCGCCAAGCCCGTCCGCCACGGTATAATTACGGAATGTTTTTGCCGCCGGGTCATATTTCGAAGCGCCTTCCTTTGTCCCGAACCACATGTTGCCATCCTTGTCATCGCTGATCGCAAATACAACATCTCCTGCCAGTCCGCCTTCCTTATTGATCGTTTCGAATTTTCCCGTAGCCTTATCGTACCTGCAAACGCCGCCGTATCCTGTACCAAACCAGAGGTTCCCATTCTTGTCCTCGAAGGAGGAAAGAATCACATTGCTGCTGAGTCCGTCCTTCACATTGTAATTCCGCAGCGAGTGGTTTTGTTTGTGGTTGAGCTCCGAATAGCTGAAAGAGATCTTCGAGATCCCATCGTTGGTGCCCAGCCATAAATTTCCTTCGCGGTCGCAAAGGGTTGTCCACACGAGGTTATTCGTGAGGCTGTCCGCTTCATCGTAGATCTGAAAACGTTCGCCGTGGTATTCGTTGAGGCCGATGTCGGTTCCGATCCACACGTTGTTCTCGCGGTCCTGGAAGATGGCGTTCGCATTGAAATAATTCAGGCCCTGCTTTGTATTGTAATTGTAGATGATCGCCCTCGAGATCGCTTCGCTTCTTTCCGCTGAGGGATACGGCACGCATTTAACGGCGCCGCCACCGGTGGTTCCGATCCATACGTTGTGTGTGCGGTCTTCCGCGATGCAGTTGATGAATGTCGACTCCAGCCCGTTCACCGTGCCGATGCGCTGCCCTGCATTTTCAATGGCTTTCACAGGAAGCCTTACGGAGAAGTCGTCCTTCACTTTCAGGATCATAACGCCGGCATCCGCGCTGCCGATCCACATTTCATTTTCATTCACAAGGCTCATGCAGGTGATGCGGTTGCTGTGCAGCCCGTTTCCGATGTTGAGGATGCTGTGCACCTTGAGGTCCTTCGAATCATACAATGTGATCCCAATGTCGGTAGCCACCCACATGTTGCCTTTCTGATCTTTGCATACGCTGTACACATTATCGCTGCTGAGGCCGTCCTTTTTTGTGAGTGTCACCATGTTCTTGTTGGCAGGATCGTATACAAAAACTCCGGCGCCTTCCGTTGCGATCCAGAACCTTCCTTTTTCATCCTGCGCAATGGCAGTCACGGTTTTAAAGCGCGTGTATTCTTCGAGGTTGAGGTTTTCTATTTTCTGCGTCCGGGCATTGTACATCGAGATGCCGCCCGCCCAGTGCCCGAACCAGATGTTGCCGTCCTTGTCCTTGCAGAGCGAGGTCACCCAGTCTTCGGCGAGCGAGTCGGTGCGCGAGTAAACCTTGAATTCGCGCCCGTTGTAGCGGGTGAGCCCGGAAAGCGTACCGATCCAGAGGTTGCCGTTATCGTCCTGCGTGATGCACTGCACCTGCGATTGCGACAATCCCTGCTCCACACCATAGTAGATGAAGCTGGTGGTTTGTGCGGCTGCGGGACGGAGGCAAAGCAGCAGCCATGCCATCAGCAACGCGAAGAATGATCTATACTTTTTCATTTGAAAGGGTTCAAATTACAGGTTCGTTATTTATTCTTATAGGAGGAGAAGTAATCGATCTCCGCATTATAAGTGGCTTCATCAATTTCAATGTTGTTCTTGTAATGGTACACGCTGCCCCAGAAGTACGTTTCCTTCCGGTAGGTGTCGAGCTTTTTGCCCTGCGTTACCACGGTAGTGCGGATGGTCTTCACGAGCCCGTCATCCACGGTTACCGCCACGTTCGGCAATTCCCTGCGCGTATAATTCTTTGTATCCGGCGTGCTTTTCTGGTTGCTTACGCGAACCGAGCGCTCTGCAAATGCGGCGGCTTCCACGAGCTTGCGCATTTCATTGTTCTTAAACTGTTTGTTTTCCAGCTCTTTCTTTTTCTTCAGCTTGATGTCTTCGCGCAGCTTGTCGGCCTTCGCCTTCAGCTCCGTTTCCCTGCGCATCTGCTCGATCACGGTATTGCTGCGGGCTTCCTGCTTCTGCTTGTTGAAGGCTTTCTGCTTGGCCATGCGCTCATTCTCGGCCACGAGCTTCAGCAGCTCGTTCTCATATTTCGCCTTGATCTCCTTGTTCTTTTTGGCGAGCAGGTCTTTCGCTTCCTTTTCACGCTGCAGGCGCATCGCTTCGGTTTCCATTGTTTGGTTGGCGTTCTGCTTGCTTTCTGCTTCGGCCTTTAAGCGGGCCAGCTCGGCCTCTTTGGCAAGGGCATCCTCTTTGGCTTTTTGCTCGGCAAGCATTTTTGCTTCGGCGTCTTTGCGTGCTTTTTCCTCCGCATCGCGTTTTGCTTTCTCGGCGGCATCCAGCTTGTCACGTTCCGCTTTTTCCTTTGCTTCCTTCTCTGCTGCAAGTCTCGCCAGCTCTGCCTGGTCGATCAGCAGGTCCTTGGTGAATGCGGCGAGATAGGCTTCGTCGTCCATGAATGCTTTTTTGCCGTCATAGATCACTTTCGTAAAGGGGCTTTTGAATTTGCTTACGCGGATGGTCGGGTCGTTCGATTCAAAAAAAGGCACTTCCGTTTCATACAGGGGGAAGAGGTCGCTCCGTTCCTTCGGCAGCTTGCTGGTATACACCATGAGGTACATATCCACGCAGCCCGGGTAGGAGAAGGTGACTTTATAATCCACGCCGAACACGAGGTAGCAGCGGAATTTCCCGTTTTTGCCGGGCTTCAGCACTTCCTGCTCGATGCTGCCGTTGCGTAAAATAGTAACGGTAGCGCCGGAAAGCGGCTTCCCGTCCTTCACAAGGCGGCCTGCAAATTCAAGCATGCCGGGCGCCTGTGCATGCGCTTTCGGGCTGAACAGGAAAAAAAAGAGGATCAGCAACAGAGTCCACCTGCAGACCCTAAGAAAACGCTTGTCGATAAAATGGTTACTTAAAGCAGGCATGAATAGTTATTAGTCGTTAACGAAAGTAAGGAAAATAACCGAAAAAGCAAGAGTGCCGGGGCTTACTCTTCAATGTGCAGCTTTTTATAAATGGCATCGCGTCTCAGCTCGCGCACATCGGCCGGCTGCATGTTCTCGAGGCGGATGTCCTCGATGGCGATGCGGATGAGGCGAAGGCATGGAAAGCCAACACCTGCGGTCATTTTCCGCACCTGGTGGAATTTGCCTTCGGTAAGCGTAAGCTCGATCCAGGAGGTGGGCAGGCTTTCGCTGATGGGATGTCCGCGCGGGGGAAGCTTTTCGGGCTTCGGCACTACTTTCGCCTTGCAGGGGCGGGTCAGGTAAGGGCCTGCATCGAGCGCAATGGTAACGCCTGTTTCGAGCTGCTTCAAGGCTTCCGTGGTGATGATGCCCTGCAGCTGCACAAGGTATACGCGCTTGTGCGCAAACTCGGGGTTAAGCAGCTTAAAATTCAGCTTCTTGTCGTTGGTGAGGATCAAAAGACCTTCGCTGTTCTCATCCAGGCGCCCAACGGGGTAAACATCCTTCGGAAAAGAAAACCCCATTTCACCAAGGCACTTTTTTTTACGGTGCGAGGAGGTGAACTGCGAGATGAATTTGTAGGGTTTGTAGATAATGTAGTAGTTCATAGGGCCTTTTAACGGATGCGAAATTAAGAATAAAAAAGTGGTTCGGTGCATTAACAATCTTATAATATGTGTGTTAAAACAGTATGCTGAAATTTGACCGCTTCGGGATTTTTTGTGAGCCTGCAGGAGTGTACATCGATCCCTGGAAGCCTGTTGACCGCGCGATCATTACCCATGCGCATTCCGACCATGCCCGTTGGGGAAGCAAGCATTACCTTTCACACCACGATTCCATTCCGATCTTAAAGCTGCGGCTGGGCGCCGACATCAGCACGCAGGGAGTTCATTACGGCGAAACGATTATGATGAACGGCGTGAAGATCAGTCTGCACCCGGCAGGGCACATCACCGGTTCCGCGCAGGTGCGGCTCGAATACCAGGGAAAAGTATGGGTGGTTTCGGGCGATTATAAATTGCAGACCGACGAGGTGTCGGCGCCCTTCGAGATCATTAAATGCGACCACTTTGTAACGGAATCCACCTTTGGATTGCCGGTGTATAATTTCCCGGAGCCGGCTTCTGTACACGCGGATATCAACGGCTGGTGGCGCTCCAATGCGGAGCAGGGCAAAACATCCGTCATCATCGGCTATGCGCTGGGAAAGGCGCAGCGCATCATGAAGCACCTCGATACTTCTATCGGCGGCATTTACACGCATGGCGCAGTTGCCAACATCAACCGGATTTTGCCGGAGAGCATCGGGCTTCCGCCATCGACACCCGCCTTCGATTTTATCCGGAAGGAAACGCAGAACGCGATCGTTGTTGCTCCTCCTTCGGCTATCGGCACGCCCTGGCTGAAGCGCTTTGAGCCATACGGCCTCGGGATCTGCAGCGGCTGGATGCAATTGCGGGGCGCGAGGAGGAGAAGGGGCGCCGACAGGGGTTTCATCCTTTCCGATCATGGCGACTGGCCGCAGCTCAACACCGCGGTGCTGGCAACGGGCGCGGAAAATATTTATGTAACGCACGGCTATAAATCCATCTACGCAAAGTGGCTGCGTGATGAATACAAGCTGAATGCCGTGGAGGTGGATACGCTGTATGAAGGCGAGAACATAGAAGAGAACAAGCCCGAGGAAATTGCGCAGGCGGAAGGGAGCGAAGGAGCATGAAAGCATTCTCGGAACTTTATACGGCCATTGATGAAACAACAAAGACCAACGCAAAGGTGGATGCGCTGGTGCATTATTTTTCGGTAACGGATGAGAAGGATGCGATCTGGTGCGTGGCGCTGCTCATCGGCAAAAAGCCGAAGCGCACGATCAAGACCGCGGAGCTGAAGATGTGGTGCATGGAGCTGGCCGGCATCCCGGAATGGCTCTTCGAGGAGTCGTATCACGTGGTGGGCGATCTGGCCGAAACCATTACGCTCGCATTGCCGCCTTCCGCTGAATGGAAAGATTTTCCGCTGCATCAAACCATGCAAACGCTGATGGGGCTTGGAAATGCAACAGAAGAGGAAAAGAAACAATTCATACAAAGCACCTGGCTGCTGTTGTCGACACCCGAGCGATTTGTCTTCAATAAGCTGATCACAGGCTCGTTCAGGATCGGCGTATCGCAGCAGCTGGTGATAAAGGCGCTGGCGAAGAATTACAAGCTGGACGAGAACATCGTATCACATCGCCTTACAGGCAACTGGGACCCAACGGCGATCACGCTGAAAGAGCTGATGTTCGCCGACAATGCGAACGATGATCATTCCAAGCCTTATCCTTTTTATCTCGCTTACCAGCTGGAGCAATTGCCGGAGGAGCTGGGCGAGCTTGGCGACTGGCAGGTGGAGCGGAAGTACGATGGCATCCGCGGACAGATCATTATCCGCGACAAGCAATTGTTCGTGTGGAGCCGCGGCGAGGATCTCATCACTGAAAAGTTCCCGGAGTTCAGCAGCCTGGTATCCCTGTTGCCCGATGGAACAGTGATCGACGGCGAGATCCTTCCTGTGAAGGACGGAAAGCCATTGCCTTTCCATGTGATGCAAACGCGGATCAGCAGGAAGAACGTAACGAAGAAAAATCTGCAGGAAGCGCCGCTGGTGATGATGTGCTACGATCTGCTGGAGCTGAACGGAAAAGACATGCGCAACGAAACCATGCAAACGCGAAGAGCACAGCTGGAGCAGTTGCTGGCGGATGCAGCGGCAAAAACGCAGGAGCTTCCGCTGATGATCTCGCCTGTGCTGGAATGCGGCAGCTGGGAAGAAATAAAAGCGGAGCGTGCAAAGTCGAGAGAGTATTTGTGCGAGGGATTGATGCTGAAGCGGAAGGACAGCATTTACGAGATCGGCCGAAGGAAGGGAAGCTGGTGGAAATGGAAAGTGGATGCACTTACGGTGGATGGTGTGCTGATCTATGCGCAGCGCGGACACGGGCGCAGGGCCAACCTCTATACCGATTACACCTTCGCGATCTGGGACGGAGAAGAGTTGGTGCCGTTCACGAAAGCGTATTCGGGATTAACCGATAAGGAATTGCTGCAGGTCGACAACTGGATCAAGAAAAACACGATCGATAAATTCGGTCCGGTGCGGAGCGTGAAAGCGGAGCTGGTGTTTGAGATCGCCTTCGAAGGCATTCAGCCATCGCCGAGGCACAAGTCGGGCATCGCGCTGCGCTTCCCCCGGATCGCAAGGTGGAGAACGGATAAGGGTCCGAAAGAGGCGAATACGAAAAGCGATCTGTTGCAGCTGATCGAGAGTTTGAATAACCTCACCCCCGGCCCCTCTCCAAAGGAGAGGGGAGAAAAAAATAAAATGGAATAGTTCGTCACACCCAGCCCCCTCTCCTTTGGAGAGGGGATGAAGGGGTGAGGTAAAACACATTATGAAAGCATCCAAACAATGGTTCGAAAAACAGCAATGGAAGCCCCATTCCTTTCAGCGTGAAGCCTGGAAGAGCATTGCGGCGGGCAATTCCGGGCTGCTGAACGCGCCTACAGGTTACGGAAAAACATTCGCGATCTGGTTCGGGGTGCTGCAGCATTATCTGGATCAGAAGAAAAAGCCGGCCGGGCTGCATTGCCTTTGGATCACACCATTGCGTGCCCTTTCGAAGGAAATTTTAAATGCGGCCAAACAGGTGAGTCACGATTTGGAACTAAGTTACACCATCGGTTTACGAACAGGAGATACAACACCCGGCGAACGTGCGAAGCAGAAGCGGAAAATGCCGCAGGGGCTCATCACCACGCCCGAGAGCGTTCACCTGATGATGGCGCAGAAAGGTTATGCTGAGGTGTTTAAAAACCTGCAGTTCGTGGTGGTGGATGAATGGCACGAGCTGCTGGGAAGCAAGCGCGGCGTGCAGATCGAGCTGGCCTTGTCGAGGCTGCGCGCCATCAACCCGGAGCTGAAAGTTTGGGGGATCTCCGCAACCATCGGCAACATGGAGGAAGCGAAAGAGATCTTGTTAGGTGCGGAACATGCAAAAGGAGTGATGATCAGGGCGAACATAAAAAAGAAAATGGTAGTGGAAACGGTGCTGCCGGATAAGCTCGAAAGGCTGCCCTGGGCCGGGCACCTGGGCTTGCGCCTTGTCGATAAAGTATTGCCGATCATCCATGCGAACAAGTCGACGCTGCTGTTCACCAATACGCGCTTCCAGGCGGAAACGTGGTACAGGCACCTGTTGCAGACCGACCCTTCGCTTGCCGGAGTGCTCGCCCTGCACCACGGATCATTGGGTGAAGAAACGAGGCAATGGGTGGAGAACGCCCTGCACGAAGGCCGCCTGAAAGCGGTGGTGTGCACCAGCAGCTTAGACCTCGGGGTCGATTTCCGCCCGGTTGATACAGTGGTGCAGATCGGCTCCCCGAAAGGCATTGCACGCTTCATGCAGCGTGCAGGAAGAAGCGGGCATCAGCCGGGTGCGACAAGCAGGATCTATTTTGTGCCTACGCATTCGCTTGAGATCATCGAGGGCAGCGCCATGCGGTATGCGATCATGAATAATAAAATGGAAAGCCGCATTCCCTTTATCCGCTCTTTCGATGTGCTGGTGCAATACCTGGTGACGCTTGCGGTGTCGGATGGCTTTGAGCCCACGCAGATCTACAACGAGATCATAAAAACACATTGCTATAATTCGGTAACAAAGGCGGAGTTCAACTGGTGTCTTCACTTCATTACGCAGGGCGGGAAATCATTGTATGCTTATGATGAGTTTCATAAAGTGGTGATCGAGAACGGAATTTATAAAGTGACGAACCGGCGAACGGCCCTGCAGCATCGCTTAAGCATGGGAACCATTGTAAGCAGCACCATGCTTACCGTTAAATTCGTTTCCGGAAAATACCTTGGCACCATTGAAGAGTGGTTCATCTCGAGGCTGAAGCCGGGTGATGTATTCTGGTTTGCCGGGCGGAACCTCGAGCTGGTCCGTGTAAAGGACATGATGGCGCAGGTGCGGCCAAGCAAAAGCAAGAACGGGATCATTCCTTCATGGGAAGGCGGGAAAATGCCGCTCTCCTCGCAGCTGGCCGAGATGATCCGCCACCGCGTAAATGAATACCAGGAAGGCACGAGAGACAGGGAATTAACATTCCTTGCACCCTTGCTGGAAGAGCAACGGCGGCGTTCTGTGTTGCCGCACGAGAATGAACTATTGATAGAAAAGATCACCACGCGTGAAGGATGCCATGTGTTTGTATATCCTTTTGAAGGCCGGTATGTGCACGAAGGAATGGCGGCGATCATGGCGAACCGGATCTCGCTGTTCAAGCCGATCACATTTTCCATTGCGATGAACGATTACGGATTTGAATTGCTGAGCGACCAGGACATTCCGATCGAGGATGCGATCGACAGCGACCTGTTTTCCACAAGGCACCTGACCGAGGACATCACGAAAAGCATGAACACCACCGAAATGGCGGCGCGCAGGTTCCGCGATATTGCAGCCATTGCGGGGCTTGTATTTACGGGCTTCCCGGGAAAGCAGATTAAGACGAAGCATTTGCAGGCATCCTCCAAACTGTTCTTCAGTGTGTTTGAAGATTATGAAAAAGATAATCTCCTGTTGAAGGAAGCGTACGATGAACTGTACGATTTTCAGCTGGAGATCGTCCGCCTGCGGAATGCATTCGAGCGCATCGAAAAGCAGAAGATCGTGCTGCATTATCCCGAGCGCTTTTCGCCTTTTTCGTTTCCGATCTTTACGGAGCGCTGGAGGGAGAAGTTCAGCAACGAGGATATCGAGGCAAGGGTGATGAAGATCAAGGCGCAGATCGAGAAGGATTAGTGTGTCGGGGTGGTCGGCGGTTCACCACCCCTGTCCCCTCCTTGGAGGAGGGGTAAGGCTCCGAAATTAAAACGCAAATAAAATATAGAGAACTTAAATGCAACTCAAATTACTTAATACCATCGTCGAACTCCTTCCGGAAAAAGCCTTGTTCCTTCCGGAAACCAACACTTTGGTGATCGCGGATATCCATCTCGGCAAGGCGATGCATTTCCGGAAGAACGGCATCTCGATCCCGCCGCAAAGTGCCGAAAAGGATTACATGCGCCTGAATGCGCTTATCGAGCGCAAGCAGCCGCAGCGCATCATCGTGCTCGGCGACCTGTTCCACAGCACGCATAACAGCGAATGGAATTTGTTTTGTGAGTTTGTTGCATACCGTTCGGGAATCCGCTTCATGCTTATTATCGGCAATCACGATATTCTCGACCGCAATTATTATAACAAGCTTTGCCTGGAAGTGATCGATCATACCCTCGAACTACAGGACTTGGTACTCTCTCATGAGCCCTTAAAGAAAGTCCCGGATGGCATGGTGAATGTTGCCGGGCACATCCATCCCGGTTTTGTATTGCAGGGCCGCGGAAAGCAGAACCTCAAGCTGCCCTGCTTTTATTTGCTGCCGAACCAGTTGATCCTTCCGGCATTTGGCAGTTTAACGGGACTGTACCGTTTGGAAAAGGTAAGGAACTCGGAGGTGTTTGTGGTGGCGAATGATAGGGTGATTGGGGTGTGAACTGCTCTTAATCTGTGAATCTGTGGCTTTAGACTACTTCTTAAACACACTATCCAAAATCCCCTTATTTACCTGGTAATTCGTCAGCGTGATAAAGATCTTACCCTTCTTATTCTCATTCTCTTTTTTCTTCTTTTCGTCCGCAGTGTTGTTCATATCGGTGGCCACACCTTTCGGGATCTTGAACTTTTTAATGTCGACGGAAAAGATCATTTTGTCGGGAAGGCCGTATGCGGCCTGCGTTCCATAGGTATATTCCGTAAGGATGGTTCCGTTCGATTTCGTGGTCAGCTGCGATTTAAGAATTAGATTTTGCTTCGTGTCGATCCAGAGACGCCCGAGGATCAGGTCGCTGGTGTCGGAAAGCGGGATGATGTTGACGATGGTGGTAAGCGCGCCGGCCACCATTTCCGTTCCCTGCGCAACGGCAGTGTACGAGTTAGTATCTGCAAGCATTTTGGAAGCCTGGTCAAAGCCCTGCCTCGGAACGATCGCAATGCTTTTTGATTCCACTTTGAATTTATCCTTCTGCTTGAAATAGATCTTTGCATCGATCGGCAGCATGCGGATAAAGGGCATGTCGACCTTGATGTTGGCCTGCACGGTGTAATCCTTCGCTTTTTGCAGCTTGGTATACACACCGCGGAGGATCTGGTTGGCGTTGGTTTGCGCGGAGAGGGAAGTCGATAAAAAAAGGATAAGGAAAAGTACGATGATGCTCTTCAATCGGGATGTCACTTCGAGTGCGGAACGGAGTGGAGCGTATCGAGAAGTGTCGGAAGCAGACTTTTCTGCAGGCTTGTTCTCGATACGCTCGTGCCTCGCTACTCGAACTGACGCCTCATAGCGTGTGCTGTACATTAAATTGAAACTCATGATAAAATATCTTTTTTGTTGAACTTATACATGGCAATGCCTAAGAGCCCAACAATGTGAACAAGCAGAATGATAATTGAATGGATGATCTTCTCCGTTGGTAGCGGATCTTCAAAGAAGCTGCGCCATGCCATCATGTGCGTGGTGAAGAGGTAGGGCTGGATCTTCTGCAAAACCGGTACTTCCAGCGCGCCAATGATGTTGAACAGGATGATGATCGCCATCGTTGAAACGATCGGGCCGATGGAATTTTCCGAAAAGCAGGAAAGAGTAAGCGATAATGTAGCGACGGTAACGAGCGATAAAAATGCGACGCTGAACCCGAGTGCGAAGCGCCATCCGAGGTCGGGCTCCTGCAGCACGATCAGCCCGTCGCTGTTGAGCACCATGAGGTCGCCGGTGCCGAACAGCCATTTGCCGACGATCAGCGCCATGAATCCCATCCACAATAAAATGATGAAGGTGTATGCGCAGCCCGCAAGGTATTTGGAGAACAATATTTTTGTGCGTGAAATGGGTTTTGTTAAGAGCAGGCGGATGGTTCCCATGGCGCCTTCTCCTGAAACAAGATCCCCGGTTACCAACGCGATCAGCAGCGGAACATGAATAATGAGCATCTGCAAAATGATGAACGCAATGAGATTGCCGTTAAGGATATTTCCTTCGAAAGAAAGCGACTGCTCAAATGGTGCAGTAACAAAAGAAATGAAGTTCATTCCGTCCGCTTTCATAGCGAACAGGATGATGCCCACGATCAGCGTAATGGCGCCGACGCCAATATAGCTGCGCGGCTTGGCAGCGATCTTTATAAATTCGTTATAGGTGCTTTTCCAGAACATCAGGCGTTGATCAGCTTTAAAAAATAATCTTCGAGCTTGCGTTTGGCTTCAATCGAGTATACGTCGACGCCGTTATCGCAGAATAATTTATTCACCACGGGGATCTTTTCCTGGGAGATGTGCAGGAGCATGCTGTTGTGCTCGATCTTGTCGATTGTTTTGTCGAGTGAGGCATTTGCCAGCAGCTGTTTCGCCTTTTCAATGTTGTTCACCGAAAAGGCAACGATCAGCTCCTGCGCGTTCAGCAGCTCGGACACAGAGCCCTGCACGATGGTTTTGCCTTTGTTAATGATCACCATACGCGTGGCGATCAGCTCGATCTCCGAAAGGATATGCGAGGAAAGTAGCACGGTTTTGTTGCGTTCGTTCTTCAACTGCAGGATGAGATTGCGGATGTCAATGATTCCCTGCGGATCAAGTCCGGTGGTAGGCTCATCAAGGATGATCAGCTCGGGATCGTGAATAAGCGTTTGCGCAATGCCGAGGCGCTGCCTCATGCCGTGGGAAAAGCCGCCGAGCTTGTCTTTCTCTCTTCCTTTCAGTCCCACAAATTCAATGATCTCATGCACCTTGCTTTTGGTAACGCTTACACCGGATAATCGTGCAAAGATCTCAAGGTTTTTTTCCGCGCTGAGGTATTTGTAAAAATCCGGTTTTTCAACGATGCAGCCGATGCGCTGCAAAATGTAATTGCGGTCGGTAAGCAGGTTTTTCCCGAAGAGGCGGATCTCGCCGGATGTAGGGCTGATCAGCGAAAGCATGGTTCGGATGGTGGTGCTTTTGCCGGCGCCGTTCGGACCGAGGAAGCCGTACACATCGCCCCGGAAAACATCAAAGCTTACATCTTCCACGGCTTTGAATTTTCCGTAGTGCTTTACAAGGTGTCTGACCTCTATTATTTTATCTTCTCCGGGCATGGTTGGAATTCAGCTGCAAAGTTAGGGTTTAAAGAGATTGGAGAGGTGTTAAATAGTTTTAAAATTAGGTGTTTGTCATCCCGGCCGCAGCGGAGGGATCTTATTCTCGAAATAAAAACATCGTTATACGCTTACATTCCCCAATGCCTTTTTATACGTTGCCAGCGCCCTTGTCCGTGCAAACGTATGTTCAACGATCGGGCTCGGATAGCTCAGCTCCTCAAGCTCGGGAACCCATTTGCGGATGTATTCCATCTTAGGGTCGAAGCGTTTGGTTTGCTCGTACGGGTTGAACACCCGGAAATACGGTGCGGCATCGCAGCCCGATCCTGCCGCCCATTGCCAGCCGCCGTTGTTTGCGGCAAGATCGAAATCGAGGAGCTTTTCCGCAAAGTAGGCTTCGCCCCAGCGCCAGTCGATCAGCAGGTGCTTTACGAGGAAGCTGGCAACGATCATCCGTACGCGGTTGTGCATAAAGCCTGTGGCGTTGAGCTCGCGCATTCCCGCGTCCACGATCGGGTAGCCGGTTTCTCCGCGGCACCAGGAAGCAAACTCGGCTTCATCGTTCCGCCATGGGATCTTCTCATATTGTTTTTTGAACGCGCCGTTTACAACATGCGGGAAGTGAAACAGGATCATCATGTAGAATTCGCGCCAGATCAGCTCGTTCAGCCAGGTCTCGTTGAGCTGCATCGCTTTGGCAACCATTGCGCGGATGCTCACCGTACCGAAGCGCAGGTGCAGGCTGAGCCTGCTGGTCCCTTCTATGGCCGGAAAATCGCGGCGTTCATGGTAGTGCGCGATGGCGTCTTCGTTTATTAAAGCAGTGGAGAACCGCGTGCCGGTGGGTTTGAAGCCAAGGCTTTCCAGCTCCGGGAACGGAAAGGGATTTGTGCGAAAGAAATACTGGCAATAATTTTTGACCGGGTTACAGCGGAAAGGAGCTTCGGCCATCCTGCTTTTCCATTTGCGCATGTAAGGGGTAAACACCGTATACGGAAGTCCGTCATCTTTCGTCACTTCATTTTTTTCAAAGATCACCTGGTCTTTAAAAGTGTGAAAGCCGATCTTGTTTTTTTCAAGGAATTCCCGGGCAGACTGATCGCGCGCAATCGCGTAAGGCTCGTAATCGTGATTGGCATACACGTTCTTTACACTATACTCTGTGATCAGCTTTTTAAAGGCATCAGCGGGTTTGCTGTGCAGGATGAGCAATGAGCTGCCGAGACTTTCGAGCTGCTCCTGCAGTTTTTTCAGCGCAAGGAGGATGAACTCAACACGCCGGTCGGATTTGTTTTCCAGCTTGTCGAGGATCTCGGGGTCAAAAATAAAAATAGGGAGAACGTTCTTGTTATCTTTCAGTGCATGATACAAGCCCGTGTTGTCATCCAGGCGCAAATCCCTCCGGAACCAAAATATGCTTACTTCCTTCATGTTTTCGTCCTCACTCAATTTTTAATACGGCGGTACTTAACTAACATTCCCCGAAACTGTTTATAAATGGAGCATCCGTTTTTGTAACTTTTTGCCTTCAAAAAGTTAACCCAACAGCACACGGGTATTGAAATACGTTCCCTCGGTTATGGCGGCGGAAAGACCTTAATTCATGCTTACAAAATCCTTCAGATCCTTCATCAGCTTTTTCCTCGCCAGGAAGATCCTGCTCTTTACAGTCCCGATGGGCAGGTTCAGCTCATCCGCGATCTCCTTGTATTTATAGCCGTCAAAATAACGGGTGAATGGGATCTTATAATCATCCTCCAACGCATCGATGGCTTTGTTGATCTCTTTTTCATTGATCTGCGATTCTGCGCTCGGACTGTTCACACCTGCTGCCGGCTTCACAAGGCTGAGGTCATCCGTTTGCTGGATGATCTGGCGGGTTTTGATGTTGCGCCTGTACGAGTTGATGAACGTGTTCTTCATGATCGTATACAACCATGCCTTCAGGTTGGTGGCATCGGCGAATTTATCGCGGTAGGTGATCGCTTTCACGTAAGTATCCTGCACAAGGTCCTGCGCTTCGTCGTTGTTCATTGTAAGACTGTAAGCAAAATTTCTGAGTGGAACCCGCTGATTGATCAGCTGCTGGTTAAATTCTATTGCTGTCATAATTTCAATTCCTTTTAAATTGTTTAACAAAATTACAAAAAGTTTAAACAAAACGAAAATATTTGTTTAAATAATTTTTGTAAAGGTTAAACAAAATAAAATACGGAAAGCGTCCTGAACGGGATTGATTCTTTGAAAATATTATTTAACTATCTGATTGTTAACAAGATGATGATCTTGGGCTTGGTTTGGGATGGAATTATAGCGCTGTCGGTTCGAGTGCGAGGTACGAGCATATCGGGAGCAAGCGTGAAACTACACCAGCTCCAGGAGATCCTGCGGGCAGCCGAACAGCTTCACATTCCCGGGGGACGGACTTTCGAGGCCTTTGAGCTGGCAGCCCGATAATAGAATAGTGGTGGTCGGAAATACGGTGGCGAGGGTACGGACAAATCCGGCCACATCTTCAATAATGTGTGTGAAAATGGACACGATAAAGGCCGGCTGTCGGATCGCTACTACTTTCTGCAGGTCGTCCAGCGGAACCGATTGCCCGAGGTAGATCACCGAATGGCCTTTCGATTTCAGGAGATAGCTGAAGTAAAGCAGGCTGAGCTCGTGCAGCTCGCCATCGGGCAGAAAAAGAACAAATTTTTGTGCAGCCGGGTTTTCCGGTGCTACCACGCCATCGATGGCAACGATGAGCTTTTGCCGGATGAGGTTGGAGATGAAATGCTCCTGCGCAGGGTTGATGCTGCCCGTTTGCCACATCACGCCGATCTTGCTCAGGAAAGGGTAAATGATCTTTTCGATCGTATAGGAAAATCCGTTCTTTTTAATGTTGTTGGAAATGATCCGCTCGAAGCGCTCTTCCTCCAGCTCCACCATGGAAAGCACAAGTCCGCGCACCTGGTCGCACACGTTAATTTCCTTATCAACGATCTGGTTCACTTCCTCGCATACCTCGGAAGGCTCCAGCTGCGCGATCTTCGAGATCTTGTAGCCATGCTCATATAAAAAAGTAACGTTGAGGAGGTGCTTCAGCTTATCGTTGCAATACCAGCGGATGTTGGTATCGGTGCGCTCGGGCTTGAGAATACCATAGCGCTGCTCCCAGATCCGAAGCGTATGCGCTTTTATCCCTGATAGCTTCTCGAGGTCCTTTATGGAAAAACGGCAGTTCATGTGTTTGCTGATTCTTCTCTAACAACGAAGATAGCGGAATGTTTAAATCAATTCACATTCAAATAATTCCGCAAAATGTTTTTTAAGTTTTTCCTTTACTTCGGCTTCATCTACTTTGCGGCCAAGCTCCTTGTCGAGGGAGGTCACCGCTTTGTCAACAATACCGCAGGGAATAATGTTCCCGAAATAGTTAAGGTCGGCATTCACGTTGAGCGCAAATCCATGCATGGTTACCCAGCGGCTGGCGCGCACGCCCATTGCGCAGATCTTTCTCGCTTTGTGCGGATCGCCCGCATCCAGCCACACGCCGGTCTCCCCGCTACTCCTGCCCGATTCGATCCCGTATTCGGCAAGTGTGCGGATCACCATTTCTTCGAGGAAGCGCAGGTATTTATGAATGTCGGTAAAAAAATTATCGAGATCTAAAATGGGGTAGCCGACTATCTGTCCGGGCCCGTGGTAGGTAATATCGCCGCCGCGGTTGATCTTGTAATAGCTTGCATTCTTCTCTTTCAGCTGCTGTTCGTTTACCAGCAAATGCTCCTGCTTACCGCTGTTCCCGAGGGTGTATACATGCGGGTGCTCACAAAAAAGTAAATAGCTGGGAGTGGGGAGAACGGAGTCGGGAGATTTGGTCCGGTTGGCAACTTTTGTCTGAACAACCTGGTCAAAGAGTTTTTCCTGGTGATCCCAGGCCTCTTTGTAGTCGATAAGTCCGAGGTCGGTGAATTTAACGGTTTGCATTGGTGATTTATTGATGTTATAATTCAACAAATCAGATCTCGGAAAGTTTGGATTTCAGCGCATTGATCACGTTCACTTCCATCAGGTCCACCCCGCGCATTTCCCCTAAAATAACAGAGATCCAGTCGCCAAGGTGAATAAAATAAATGGCTTTTTCAATGGTGGAATTTCCTTTCGACCATACTTCGCGGATGTTCTCCGTGTACTTTTTGATCACTTCCTTGTTGATGTCGACACGCGCCAGGTTGCGCGAATAATCATCCTTGTCGAGGAAGATCAGCACGCTCAGGTTATCATTTTTCTGTGTCCAGCCCACCAGCTCATTGTGGTTCATTTCAGGGATCACCTGGTGCCAGCAAAGGATCTTAGCGTTCTCGTTCAGCTGCTGCCGGAAACGGATCGCGATGCCTTCATTGTAGGTAGTGGCATAGATCACGGGAGTTTTATCCTTCAGTTTTTCAGCGATGATGGTAGCTTCCGCCACAATATTGATCTCTTCCGCATCGAGCAGCTTTACAGCCGATTCCAGCTCCGCCTTAAAATTGGTGGTGATGATCTTATGAAATCCGAGGATGAAGAACAATTGTGTGAGTGAGTATCCGAGGCAGGAGCGGGGAGGCATTCCGCCGGGTACCACAATGCAGTCGAAACCTTTTTCTTTGGCTGTTTCCAGCACTTTTCCGCCGGAAGTGACCGCTGTGATCTTCGCATTTTTCTGGAGGGCCAGCTTCATGCAATTGAGTGTTTCCTCCGTGTTCCCTGAGTAAGAAGAAATGATCACCAGCGTATTCTCATTCACATAGGCAGGTATGAAATATCCTTTGGAAACATTCACCGGAACAATGGAATTTCCAATCACCAGCTCGCTTACGATACTGCCGCCAATGCCCGATCCGCCAAGTCCGCAGATCAGTACGTTGCAGATCGCATGTTGCGCGGAAGTAAGTTTTGCATTGCTTCCGATAGCGATCGCTTCAGTGAGTTGCTTGGAAAAATTTTCTACGAGTGTCTTCATATTCGTTCAGTTCTCAGGGCTGTAAAAATACATATTTTGCTTAAATAATACCTTAAAAAATGATGGTAAATACATTATTTATTAGCCCTTTGCGCGTATATTTGCGCAAAATCGGATATATAAGAAATGAGCACTGAACACAGCGAACAGGAATTACTGAGACGCGCAAAACTGGAAGAGATCACGAAGATGGGCATTGATGCTTATCCCGCTGAATTGTATGAAATAAATGCAACATCGAAAAGCATACTTGAGAATTTTGCGCCGGGAAAAGAAGAGGAGTTTAAGAACATCAGCATTGCAGGCCGCATCATGAGCGTCCGCGATATGGGCAAGGCCTGCTTCGTAAGCCTGCAGGATGCCGCAGGACGCATCCAGGTTTACATCAAGCGCGATGATATTTGTCCGGGCGAAGACAAAAGCACCTTCGACCTTTTATTTAAAAAGCACACCGACCTTGGCGACATCATCGGCATTACCGGCTATGTGTTCGTTACCAAAGTAGGCGAAACATCCATTCACGCCACTTCCTTTAAGATGCTGAGCAAATCGCTTCGCCCGCTGCCAATGGTAAAGCGCGATGATGAGGGAAATGTGTTCGACGAGGTCACCGACCCGGAGTTCCGTTACCGCCAGCGTTATGTCGACCTGATCGTAAATCCGCATGTAAAGGAAACCTTCATGAAGCGCACGAAGATGGTGAACACCATCCGCGATTTTTACAATGCAAAAGGATACCTCGAAGTAGACACGCCTGTGCTGCAGGCCATTCCCGGAGGCGCTTCCGCAAGGCCATTCATCACGCATCACAACAGCCTCGATATCCCGATGTATCTCCGCATCGCGAATGAATTGTACCTGAAAAGGCTCATCGTTGGCGGATTTGACGGCGTATACGAATTTTCACGGAACTTCCGCAACGAAGGAATGGACCGCACGCATAACCCTGAATTCACGGTGATGGAATTGTACGTGGCGTACAAGGATTACAACTGGATGATGGATATCACCGAAGAGCTGATCGAGCGCATCGCGATGGACCTACATGGAAAAACGCAGGTGCAGGTTAGCGAAAAAACGATCGACTTCAAGCGCCCTTTCAAACGCATCACCATGTTTGATTCCATTAAGGAATTTACGGGGATCGACATCAGCCAGATGGGCGAGGAGCAATTACGCGAGGCCTGCAAACAGCTGGGGATCGACGTTGCACCGAGCATGGGCAAGGGGAAATTGATCGATGAGATCTTCGGCGCGAAATGCGAAGGAAATTATATCCAGCCTACCTTCATCACCGATTACCCGGTGGAGATGAGCCCGCTTACAAAGAAGCACCGCAGCAAGCCCGGACTGGTGGAGCGTTTTGAATTGATGGTGAACGGCAAGGAATTGGCGAACGCGTATTCCGAGCTCAACGATCCGATCGATCAGCGTGAGCGTTTTGAAGAACAGCTGAAGCTAATGGAGCGCGGGGATGATGAGGCTATGTTCATCGACCAGGATTTTTTACGCGCGCTCGAATACGGAATGCCGCCAACGTCGGGTATCGGCATCGGGATCGACCGCCTGGCAATGATCATGACGAACAACGTATCCATCCAGGATGTGCTCTTCTTCCCGCAAATGAGGCCGGAAGTTACCGCTCAGTTCACCGAGCAGGAAGCGCATGCAAATAAAAGCTCAGCAGGCGAAGGCAGCGCTGCAGCTGCGCTGAAAGGTGATGAGCAGAAGGTGCTCGACGAGGTGAAGAAGCAGTCGCAGGCCACCATTGCAAGCGTGAGCGAAGCAACCGGAATCTCGAAGAACCAGCTGAACAAGATCTTTACAGCCTTAACGGAAAAGAATATGGTGAAGAGGGAAGGGCCGGTTTATCAATCAACCAACTAAAGCTGATAAGGCAGAACGCATTGGAAAGCTATAAACAACTCCGGGGCTACATCAATAAAAACTATAAGGATTTTATTTTTGTAGCCCTTTTCTATTCGCTTTGGCTGGTGTTCAGATACGCGCAGTCATTCGATCCCACGCTGGAAGCATTTCCGGGAAGAATGATCGGGGAGGCTACGTTCAATGCTTACGACATCGGCAAGCGCATTCATGTATTTTATTATTCGGGGCTCATCTTCTTTTTCAGCATGGCCGGCTTCTCGCTCATCAGCTGGCGCATCTCGTTATTCTCTCCGCGCTTCCTCCGCAGCTCCGAAGCGCAGATCATTAATTATACTTCTTTTGCCGGCATCACATTTTACTTCTTCGGGCTTTGGACAAAAAGCTTCGACTCTTCATTTGAGCTTATCTACTGTATTCAGAAAGTGGCATTGGCCGGACTTGCGCTGAAATGGCTGCTGTTGAGGAACCGTCCGCGATCAGCCGCGGCTGATGTTTCTTTCTACGCGATCGCATTCGTGCTCGGCCTTTCCGTATTTTTTGCGCTCAGCGAATTTGCGGTGCTCTCCGGCTGGTTTCCCGCTCCCGATCTGTTGGTGACGCTTTTTATCACGGTTGTGCTGTTATTGCTGTTCACGTTATTCAGGATCAGAAACAGAACCGCGGAAGAAGGTGAACAATGGCTGAACCGCCTGTTCTTTCTGATGATCCCGCTCGCCGTGATCCCTGTGCTTTCTTTTTTCAAGGATGAGATCTATCTTATTCTCAACCGGCACAACATTTATTTTTTCAGTCCGCGCAAGCTCTATGTGATCTTCCTCTTTTGCATGGCGATGATCATGTTCCTCCGGTATAAAAAGCTGAAGAACGGAAAGATCAGTTCATTGAAAAGCAATGAGCAATTGACGGCCTTGCGTTACCTGCCCTTGCTGGTAGTGTCCCTTGCAACCTATACGTTTTACAGTCCGTTCGTGGAGATCAATAACGAGATGTTCGAAGCGGGAAACCGTTTCCTGCCATTGATGGAATTCAGCAGGTTCGGTGTGGTTCCTGTTTTTGAAAAATTCAATTCGCATGTGTTGTCGGAATTGTTTTTCGGCGGACTCTATGCTTTCTTCAACGGGATGCACAGCCGCGAAATGTACATCTACGAGTTCCTGTACCAGGTGTTCTGGGCATTCATGGTGTACATGTTCATGCTGCGGCTTTCACGCAGTGCTTATGCGGCCCTGTTCACCGTGCTGCTGTTCCCGATCGTTGATACGCTGCTGAGCGATTACGTGATCATCTCGCTGCTTGCCGTTTTTATCTGCGATAAGGTGATCCGCGAACAGGCATCCTTTAAGAATTATTTATTGCTCATCAGCTGCCTCGTGTTTCTTGTGCTTTGGCGGATCGACATCGGGTATCCCGCTGCCGTTGCAGGATGCGCGGTGCTGTTTGTTTATTACATCAGCCGTGAGCAGTTTGCGATCAGCTGGAAATTGCTGTTTAAAGCGGTGGCTGTGCTCCTTGGAGCGATGCTTGTGTTCCTGCTCATCTTGGGATGGATAAGAAATATCAACGTGTTCGAAAAGCTGTGGAGCGGGCTTAATTACCTTGCATCGGCGCAAACGTACGGACTTAGCAACTTCGGGGATGCATCCAAAATGCAGTACAAAATGCAGTACTTTGTGTTCCCGCTGGTGATGCTACTCGGGCTTGGCGCGATGCTCGTCTTTTTTAAGCGTTTGAATGTAACACGTTCGCAGCGCTTCATCTATGCCTCCTTCCTGTTCATGGCCGTGTATTATTTAGTGAACTTTCAGAGGGGCTTGGTACGCCACAGCTTTATCGAGGGGCACGACAATTCACTTTCCGCCTTCGCCTTCTTTATTTTCAGCGGAAGCGTTTTCCTGTTTTGCTACAAGCGTTCGCGGGTTTCACGTTTCATTGCATTCACCGCGCTGGCTACTTTTCTCGTGATGAATTATAAATTTCCCGCCGTAACCGAATTTCAGAATTTGTATGCGAAGGCTGCGCAAAAAACGGCATCCTTTTCCGCGATAGAGCCGAAGCCGGGAATTGTGCGCTGCATCGACAGTTCCAACTTCGAGGAAACGCATTTCGGCGATTTTAAAAAGCTCGTTGCAAACAGCTTAACGGAAAACCAGACCTTCATCGATTTCTCCAACCTGCCGATGCTGTATTATTTTACAGGAAAGATCTCGCCTTCTTACTTTTACCAGAATCCGCTGACCATTCACAACGAGTACCTGCAAAAGAAATTCATCAGCGACCTCAGCCAATACGATGCGCCGCTGATCGTGTTCTCTAATTTCCCGGAGACCTGGTGGGACAATGTGGACGGTGTTCCCAACACGATGCGGCATTACAGGCTGGCGGAATATTTTTACCGCAATTACACGCCTTTCGCGATAGCGAACAATTTATGCGTCTGGAAACGGAACGATCTTAAGGCTGATCTGAAAGAGCGTGTAGTGTTCTCTTATAACCGTGATGCCGACTCTGTAAGAACAGGCCCGGTGGTTTGTAGGATCGCGCAGTCGGACGGGAAGAAATATGTATTGACCCTTCGCTTCAACAACGCTGCTCCTGAAATTAAGATCAGCGCAAAAGGCAGCAGCCGGATGATCAGGCCCGATTATTCAAGCGATGCGGACCATACTGCTTACTACATCCTCGAGAATGCCGGCGGCCTTTCTGCCGATGTTGCAGATGGGGAAAATGTGCGCTCACTGAGCATAACCGAAAGTGATTACATTCCCGACTTTTATTCGGCTTACCCGCAAACCGATGAGCTGCAGCAATTGCCGTACCTCTGGGCTACTTATGATGATTCGCTCGCTGCGGAAAAAACGCTGCTGAACTTAACGCCTTCGCCTGTTTCGCTGCGGGAGAATAACATGAATTACTTCAACTTCAGCAGTTCGATTGATAAAGCGAGCGGGAATACCGTTCTGGTCTCACTGGATGTTGACAACGATACGCCCTTTTCTATGGAGCTGCTTTACGGAAGCACGCAGCAGGGCTTCAAGGGTGCATATAAATTCACTGTTCCTGCGGGTACCGGCGAGCGCAGCTTTGCCCTAAGAGTGAGCTCGCAGTACAACTGGTATAACCCAACGGTTGATTACGTGGCGCTCGTTTCAAGAACAAACAAAGTGATCGCCTTAAAAAAGCTGGAGCTGTTAAAATCAAATTAGCATGGATTGCATTGTATGCGGATCGCCGCAGGTAGAAATAAAATTTGATCTCATGCCCGAGCGGCAGATCCTCTGTTGCCTCAAATGCGGCGTTGAGTATCTGTATCCGCAGCTGGATGATGCTGAGCTGAAGAAATTGTATTCCGAGAATTATTACAAGGCCTGGGGAGTGCAGGGCACGCAGGAGAACGAGAGCACAAAGCAGATGAAGATCGCGACCTTTGAGCTGCGCTTATCGCTCATTCGCAACTACGTTACCGCCGGGAAGGTGCTGGATGTTGGCTGCGCTACGGGCTATTTCCTGGAGGCGGCAAAGGAAAAAGGATTTCAGCCGTACGGCGTGGAGTTCTCCGAATATTCATCGCGGATCGCAAAAGATAAGTTCGGCGCGGAAAATGTATTCTTTGGAACGCTGGAGCAATGCAGCTTTCCGCCGAAGATGTTCGATGTGATCGCCATGTCGGACCTCATCGAGCATGTGCGCATTCCCGCGCAAACACTTTCAAAAGCTGCCGAATTACTGAAGGACGACGGCGTGATCATGATCATGACACCCGATACAAAAACGGTCTCGAATAACCTGATGGGCAGGCGCTGGACGCATTACAAGCTGGAGCACTTCTTTTATTTCAGCCACGGCTCCATGAGCTACCTTGCCGGGAAGTGCAACCTGCACATTGTGCATTATGAAAAGTCGAAAAAGGCGCTGAACATCGAATACCTGCATACGCAATACAGGGTGTACAAACACTGGCTGCTTACGCCTGTCGTGAACCTGCTGCATGCGCTGCTGCCGGAGAAGATCCGGAAGAAGAACTTTTATTTCTCCATCGGTGAGATGGTGGTGATCCTAAAGAAGAACAAACCTTGAAGCTGAAGAACAAAATAATCATCG
>Ga0157372_10001421_pt1 | contig 25837 bp, 19 predicted proteins | sample C55metaG_FD_115307 | JGI IMG/M metagenome (GOLD analysis project Ga0157372, IMG submission 115307) | Corn rhizosphere microbial communities from Kellogg Biological Station, Michigan, USA - C5-5 metaG | ecosystem: Host-associated > Plants > Roots > Rhizosphere > Soil | place: USA: Michigan...
CGTACCTTCGACCCTGTTGCCGATGACGACCGGGTAATTCTTGCGCAGCACCTGTCCGAAGTTTCCCGACGCGGCGAGGTGATGGTGAAGCCCTCCATCGGTGACCAGGAATACCTGTCCGCGCGAGACCTTGCGGTCGACGACGCGACACACGTAAAGCCCCGCTTCGCCGACGATGTAGCGGCCGAGCTCGACCACGAGCGTTGCGTCCGCAGGAACGCGCTCGACGAGTTCGCGGAGATTGGCTGCGATCGGTCCGAGGTCGACCGCTTTTTCTCCCGGAAAGTAGGGAATGCCGAAGCCGCCACCGATGTTAACGACGCGCGGCCGCACCTTCGTTTCGTCGGCGACGCGCAGCGCGAGATCGAGCGCCTTGCGTTGCGCCTCGGCGATCGCGTCGCCGCTCAGATTCTGCGATCCGGTGAATACGTGGAAGCCCTCGAATGCGAGCCCGCGCCGCACGACGTCGCGCACGAGCGCCGGCACGTCTTCGGAATCGACGCCGAACTGCTTCGGACCGCCGCCCATCTTCATCCCCGATGATTTGAGCTCGAAGTCGGGATTGATGCGCACGGCGACGCGCGCGGGAAGCGCGAGTTCCTTCGACAACGAAGCGAGGAGGTCGACTTCGCGGCCGGATTCGACGTTGAGCAGCACGCCGGCGGCGACGGCCTGGCGCAACTCGTCAGCCTGCTTGCCGGGACCGGCAAAGCTGATGTCGTCGGCGCGCATGCCGGCGTCGAGCGCAACACGAAGCTCGGCAGCGGAAGCGACGTCGAGACCGTCGACGTGGCGCGCGACGAAATCGACGAGCGCCGGCATCGGATTCGCCTTGATCGCGTAATGCAGTTGAACGCGTTGCGGCAATTGCGTTCGCAACTCCCCGATTCGAGCCGCGATCCGCGCCCGGTCGTAGACATAGAACGGGGTGCGGCCGACGCGCGCGGCGAGCCGCGTCAACGCAATGCCGCCGACGAGCAGGCAGTCGTCTCGTACCGGCCACGACGTGATGGCAGCGTGATTCAGTTTCATTCAGGCACCGGCGCTCGCCGCAGCGGGCTCACCGTCGGCCTGCTCGACGTACTGCGTCGACAGCGTCTTGCGGTCGATCTTGCCGTTCGGATTCCGGGGCAGCGGCCCGTCACGAACGACGATTCGCGCGGGTACCATGAACGACGGCAACGTCTCGCGACAGGCGGCGAGGAGGGACGCTTCATCGGCGGCGCCCTCCGCGGCCGGCGTGACGATCGCGACGATCGCCTGCCCGAGGACAGGATGCGGCACGCCGAACGCCGCCGCTTCGCCGACGCGTTTCGTCTGGTACAGCGTCTCTTCGATTTCGGTCGGGCTCACGCGGTAGCCCGACGTCTTGATCATCTCGTCGCGGCGGCCGATGAAATACAGGTAGCCTTCCGCGTCGGCGCGTACCGTATCGCCGGAGAACACCGCGTACTCGGGCAGCGTGAGACCGGACTCGCGCGGCAGCGGCTTGTATCGCTCGGCCGTTTTTTGCGGATCGTTCCAATAGCCGAGTCCGACGAGCGCGCCGCGATGCACGAGCTCGCCGGGCTCGTTCGGCGCGCAGGCCGTGCCGTCTTCGCGCAACACGAGGATTTCCGCATTCGGGATCGCCTTGCCGATCGAGTCGGGGCGCCGGTCGACCTGATCGGGAGGCAGGTACGTCGAGCGGAACGCCTCCGTCAATCCGTACATCAGGAATGGCTTCGATTTCGGAAGCATTGCGCGCAGCCGCGTGAGCGTTTCGAGCGGCATGCGTCCGCCCGTGTTGGCGAAGTAACGAAGACGATCGCGGATTTCCACGGGCCAGTCGAGTTGCGCCAGCTGGATGTAGAGCGGCGGCACCGCCGTCAGCCCCGTGATGCGCTCGTCGCGCAACGCCTTCGTGACGTCGCGCGGCAGCAGGTGGTTGAGCAGCACCACGCGCGCACCGGCGTGGAAGCCCGTCGTGAGCTGGCTGAAGCCGGCGTCGAACGACAGCGGCAGCACGGCAAGCAACGAATCATCGGCATGGTTCTCTAGATAACTCGCAACGCTCTTCGCGCCGGCCACCATGTTCCGATGCGACAGCACGACCCCCTTCGGCCGCCCGGTACTGCCGGACGTGTAGAGAATCGCAACCACGTCAGTGTCGATGACCCGATGGGGCGCACGTCGCGGCGCGTCGAGCGCACCATCGAACGCCTGCACTTCGAGCGACGGCGCGGCGCGCGGCGGCACGCTCGTGCCTACGACGAGAGCGTGCGCGAGGTCGTCGCATCCGTCGAGTTCCGTCTCGAGCGAGGCGAGGCGCTCGGCGGAAGTCACGAGCAGCCGCACGTTGCAGTCGCGCAGGATGTACGCGACCTGCGCCGGCTTCAGGATCGGGTTCACCGGAACGAAGGCGCAACCGGCCGCCGCGGCGCCGAACGTCGCGACGACCGTCTCGAATCGCTTCTCGAGATAGACGGCCACGCGTTCCTGACGGCCGATGCCTGCCTCGACGATCGCATTGGCGAAGGCCTGCACCCGGCGCGCCAGCTCCTCGTATGAGAGCGACGCGCCGCCGCACGAGAGTGCGATGCGCCCCGGCGATCGCTCGGCGCTCGTGAAGATCAGCTCGGAAAGCAACGTCGATTCGTGCATCCAGTGGTCTTTCGTGACGTTCCCGGGATTTTAGACAACCCGCTCCGGCGGCGGTCGCAGGCGCAGCGTCGGCGCCTGATCGTCGCGCCACCCGGCATGCACGAATGGTGCCCGGTCGAGCAGCGCGACCTGGAAGCGGCCGCAGCGCAGGAACGTGGCGCGCCCGACCGGGCGGATGCCGAGGCGCGCGTGCGCGGCCAGCGATTCGCGGTTGAAAGCCGAGATCCGGCTGATCGTCCAGGCGTAGCCGCGTGCGCGCATCCAGCCGCTTGCATGATCCCAGAGGCGCACGAACGTCCGCCCCATCCGGAATCCGGGCTCGACATGCACGTCGAAGTCCCACACGCTCCGCTCGGGCTCGTCCAGCAGGTAGAGGCATCGGACCTCGTCCTCCGGATAGCGGGATTCCTTGATCCACAGGAAACCCACGAACCGTTCGCCGCGTTGCGCGACGAAGCAGTGCGCGCCCATCCGGAAGCGTTCGGCAATGACCGCTCGCGGCCGCGGAAACTGCGTAACGACGGGATCGTCGAATTGCACCTGCCGGATCACTTCCGACGGCGTGCGCCGTGCAAGCTGACCGGGCTCGCCGACCGGCTGTGCAACGAAGCGGTAGCGGTGCAATCGCGCGCGGCCGCCGCTGACTCGCGTCAGCACGGTCGCGACGACGAAGAGCGAGCCTTCGCGAACACCCAGGCGGCGCAATGCGTCGCGAACCGCGGCGAGTGACTGACGCAAATGCACTATGCGTCGGCTCCGCCGGGTACGCCGGCAGCGGGCGCATCGAGCGTCTCCTCGAAAAGGCGCGCGAGCTGCGCCGTGCGTTCGCGTCGCGACGCTTCGCGTACGAATCCGGCATCGGGCAGGCGCGCTGCGCCGGCCCGCACGTCGCGGACGAAATCCGCGAGCTGCTGTGCGATCCCGCGCGCATCCTCGAGCGCCGCGATATGGCGGATGCCGGCGCGGCGCATTACGCCCGCCGTATCGCCGGAAGGATCGGCAAGCCCGAGAATCGGTCGCCCGGCGCGGAAGTATTCGTAAAGCTTCGCCGGGACCTGCTCGTTGCAGTTCGCGGCCTGCAGGACGAGCAGGCCATCCGCGGCAACGAGCTCGGCGAGCGCCTCCCGGTACGCCACGCGCGGCGCGACGTCGATGAACTCGCGCACGCCGTAGCGATCGGCGAGGTCGTGCAGCAACGCATCGTGGACGGGCGCGCGAAAGCGGACCAGCACGTCGGCGGCGCGCAACCGGCCGGCGTCGCGCAGTTCACGCAGCGCGGCGAAAAGGGCGGTCGGATCGCGCTCGGACGGATACACGATGCCGCTGTGCACGATGACGATGCGCGCGTTGCGTGCGGGCTTGGCGCGCGGCGCATCGAGTCCGGCGAACGATTCCTCGTCGTAGCCGTTTTCGATCACGCGGACGCGGCTCGCGGCATCCGGGTAACGCGCGCGGTACGTCTGCGCGGCGCCGCAGGTGACGAACACGCTGCGCCGGGCATGGCGCAGCGCGTGCGCCTCGATGCGCGCGAAGTGCCGCCACGTCACCGGGTCAGGCGGATAACCGTCCTGTGCCATCGGATCGCGGAAATCGGCGACCCACGGCCGCTGCGAGCGGCGTGCAAGCGTGGCGCCGATCGCATGCGCGGTGGCGATCGGATAGGTGGACCAGATGACCTCCGGACGAAAGCGGCGGATCACGAGCAGGCCCAGCGGAACCGCCGCAAAGCGCCATGAATTCCAGCGGTCCGGGCGAGCGAGAAATCCCGGGTAGCGGCCGGCGACGGCGAGATGCCGCGCCGCGTCGAACGCCTGCGCGCGGTGCACGCGAAGATCGGGCGGAACGCTGCGCGTGTCGTCCAACGTGTCGTAGGCGCGCGGGTGCACGGTCAGCACCTCGGGCTCCCAGCCGAATTCAGGGAGGTAGCGCGCGAAGCGAAGCGTCCGTTCGATCCCGCTCGTCCCGACAAGCGGCGGGAAATGGAACGCGATCATCAGGACCCGCTTGCGCATCTTCGAAGGCGACCGAATCGCGGAGTTCGAAAACCGCGCGACTATATAATATCGAGCGAATTTCAAACGCCGCCTGCGTTCGCGGCGACGACGAGGAGAGCGTTGGACACGCGCGGCGAAGTGCTCGGGGTTCTGGACGACGTGCTGAGTCTCAAGGGGCGGAGTGCGTCGTTTCGCGACGATATGACGTTGATGTCGGGACTTCCCGAGCTCGATTCGATGGCCGTCGCCAACGTGCTCACCGCGCTCGAGGAGCGCTTCGGCTTCACGATCGACGACGACGAGATCGACGCGTCGACGTTCGAGACCGTGGGCACCCTCGTCGAGTTCGTCCGTCGCAAGCGCGCCGCATGACGGCGAAGAGCGACGATTGACGATCGTCCAGGAGGCGTTCTACCTGCCGGTCGACGACGGTCGATGTTTCGCCGTGTACCGCGCGCCGCACGCCGATGCGCGTGCGACGATGCTCCATCTGCCGGCCTTCGGCGACGAAATGAACAAGGCGCGCGCGATGACCGCGTGCGCCGCGCGCGCGTTCGCGCATGCCGGCGTCGCCGTTCTGCAGGTCGACTGGGAAGGTTGCGGCGACAGCAGCGGCGAGCATCGCGACGCGACGCTCGCCCGGTGGGTCGCAAACGCGCGTGCGGCGCTCACGTGGCTGCGCGCGCGGCATCCCGACGTATCGCCGCCGTGGCTGTGGGCGCTGCGCGCCGGTGCGCTCATCGCCGCACCGCTGATCGCGCAGCGATCCGACGTGCCGCTGCTGCTTTGGCAGCCGGTCGTCAACGGCAAGCAGTATCTGATGCAGCTCCTGCGTCTCAAGGCCGCAGGCGCATGGGCCAGTGCGCGTGGCGACGCGTCGTCGACGAAGGCGCTCCGCGCGCGCCTCGCGAGCGGAGAAGTCCTCGAGATCGGAGGCTACGACGTGTCGCCGGCGCTCGCCGACGAGCTCGAAGCCGCGACGTTCGCGCTTCCTGTCGAGCACACCGGACCGGTGATCTGGCTCGAGGTCAGCAGCTCGGCGCACGCGTCGATGTCCGCGGCCGCGACGGCCGCCGCCCACGTCGCCGCGGTGAAGACGAAAACGATCGCCGGCCCCGGCTTCTGGCAGTCGGTGGAAATCGAGCGCTGCGACGAGCTCGTCGCGCAATCGTCGTCGCTCGTGGCGGAGACCCTCGATGCAGTACGCAGAGCGGGCGCAGTTCTTTGATTGCCGCGGTGCGAGCCTGCTCGGCATCGTGGCGGTGCCGGCGACACCGCGGCCGGTCGGCGTGACGATCATCGTCGGGGGCCCGCAATACCGCGTCGGCAGCCATCGCCAATTCGTCCTGTTGGCGCGCGCGCTCGCCGCCGCGGGCCTCGCGTCGATTCGTTTCGACTACCGGGGAATGGGCGACGCCGAGGGTGAGCCCACGACGTTCGAAGCGATCGACGACGACGTGCGGTGCGCGATCGACGTCTTGCAGCGCGAGGCGGGGACGCGGCACGTCGTGCTCGCAGGGCTCTGCGACGGCGCGTCGGCCGCGCTTCGCTATTGCAGGGACGATGCCCGCGTCTGCGGCGTCGTCGCCATCAATCCGTGGGTTCGCTCGCCCGACAGCGAGGCGCGAGTCCGGCTGCGCTTCTATTACCTGAAACGCATCGCGAGCTTCGCCTTCTGGCGCAAGGTGGTCACAGGCGCGTTCGCCGCACGCGATGCGGCACGTGACCTTGCAACGGCCGTCGCGACGGCCGCCGGGACCGGTCGATCGGGCGAACTGCCGTTTCTCGCGCGAATGCATGACGGCTGGTGCGGTTTCGGCCGGCCCATTCTCGCGTTGCTGAGCGGCAACGATTTGACCGCGCGCGAATTCGAGCACTGGATCGATGCCGATCCCGTGCGTCGCAAGGCATCGCGACGACGAAACGTCGTCGTGGCTCGACTGAACGATGCGGATCACACGTTTTCGCGCGCGTCGGATCGGGCGCAAGCGGAACTTGCGATCGCCGGGTGGATCGATCGCGCGGTGATCGTGCAAACCTTACGCGGTGCAAGCGCAAGTCGGTAATACTGCGCTCCAGTTTTTCGCCGACGACATTGCGCGCGGGCGGTCCGATCGCCGACTGGCGCGGTGACTCGCCCGACAGGCGGTCAGGCGAATTTTCGCCAGACACCCCCGCATGCGTGAAGCAACATGCTTTTGCATAGGAAAACGACGCGAACTTGTAATGCACAGCTTGCCGAAACCATTGCCGAACAGCGGGTTGGTGTTTACGTTGCCGCAATATTCCGCGATAGTTTTCGACTCTTATCGGTATGCGTTGGCACGTCGCTTGCTCGACGGGTGCGCAATGAACTGATGCGCATTGCGCTTCACGCGCACTGACCTGCAACCGAGTCGATTCGACAGCGAACGTGTTCAGCCTCCTTCGCCAGAGCGTCTCCGCCGCCATGCTGTTCCAGCTGGCCGCCGAGACCGGCTGGCTCTTTCTCGCGCTCCTCGTTGCGTTTCGCATCGACGGCACTGCCGTGTCGTCGCATCACGAAATGCTGCTGGCGCTGATCTTCGCCATATCGATCACGTGCCTCAACGGCGCCTTCGGCCTCTACCGGCGATCGCAGGACGTGTCGAGCAGCAGCTATTTCCTGCGCGTACTGCTGGCGCCCGCGGTGGGGATACCGCTCGCCTACCTGATCGCCCAACTGATGCCGCCCGGTGTTCCGATGTACGGGAGCTGGACGCTCGCCACCCTTCTCGCGCTCGGCGGACTGTTGCTGGTTCGGCACGCAGTCGTGCTGCCGCTCGTCGGCGCGCTGCTCCCGCATCGCGTGCTCGTTCTCGGCACCGGGCCGGATGCGCGCCTCGTCGAGGCGTCGCTCACGTCGGCGAACCCGCTCGGCATGCGCATCGTCGGGTTCTACGCGCTCGACAAGGCGCCGGTAATCACGATCGCTCCGGCGCGCGTGATCGCTCGCGACGTCGCGCTGTCCGATGCCGTGCGGAAATTGCGCGTCGACGAGGTCATCGTGGCGGTACGCCAGCAGCGTGGCGGCGTTCTGCCGTTGCGCGAACTGCTCGATTGCCGACTCGAAGGCGTCGCGATCACCGATCTCGCCGGATATTTCGAGCGCGTTCACGGGCAGGTGCCGATCGAATCGCTCAAGGTGAGCTGGCTCATCTACGGCGACGGCTTCCGGCAGAACTGGTGGCGCTCGTTCGTGAAGCGCACGTTCGACATCGTCGTCTCCGGCACGCTGCTCATCCTCGCGGCGCCGGTGATCGCGCTCGCCGCGCTGCTGATCGCGCTCGAAGACGACGGTCCGATCATCTATCGCCAGGACCGCCTCGGTTATCGCGGCCGTCACTTCACGCTTTACAAGCTGCGCAGCATGTCGAAGGACGCCGAGAAGGACGGCAGGGCGACGTGGGCGGCCAAGAACGACGCGCGCGTCACGCGGGTCGGACGGTGGCTGCGCCGCACGAGGATCGACGAACTGCCGCAGCTCGTGAACGTGCTGAAGGGCGAGATGAGCTTCGTCGGACCGCGGCCCGAGCGCCCCGAGTTCGTCGCCATGCTAACCGAGCAGATCCCGTATTACGCGGTGCGCCACAGCGTCAAGCCGGGTCTCACCGGGTGGGCACAGGTGCGCTACTCTTACGGCGCGACCGTCGAGCAGGCCGTCCGCAAGCTCGAATACGATCTCTATTACGTAAAGAACCACACGCTGGTGCTCGATCTTGTCATTCTGCTGGAAACCGTTCGCGTCGTTCTTCTCGCAGAGGGCGCCCGCTGACGCCGGGCGTCCACGTGGCGGGCCCACGCCTGCGCCTGCCTCGCCGTGACCAAGGAAGCGTTCGTCACCATCGCCAGCTGGAGCTACGGCCTGGCGGCCGTCGGCTACGTGCTGTTTGCCGCGCGGGTCGCGGTCGGCGCGCGCGCGCGTGCGCGCGGCTGGCTGCTGCTTGGCGCGCTCACCGCGACCGCCGCGTGGGCCGGTCTGTCGTGGCTTCGCGCTTCGGATGGGCGTCCGCTCGTCGTGGTCGCGGTCGACTTCGCGAGCGCCGTCCGCTACGCGTTCTGGTTTGCGTTCATCGCGGTCGTGCTCGCGCGCCCGTCGCTCGCAGCGCCAGCCCAGCACATCCCGCAGCGAATCGTCGTCCCGACCGCGCTCGCGCTTCTGGCAAGCGTCGTCTTTGGCGCAGGCTTCCCGCTGGTCGGGGCGAGCGACCTGAACGTGCGTGCCGCGTTCGCGATCCATCTCGTGCTCGCGGTCTTCGGACTCATCCTGGTCGAGCAGCTTTATCGCCGCGTGCAACCGCAGCAGCGCTGGTCGATCAAGCCGCTCGTCGTCGCGCTCGCCGGCGTCTTCGGCATCGACCTCGTGCTGTATGCCGACGCGATGCTCTACGCGCGGCTCGACGGCGACATCTGGCTTGCGCGCGGCTTTGCCAACGCCGTCGTGATTCCGTTCATCGCGGTCGCCACGGCGCGCAACACGAACTGGAGCATCGAGCTGCACGTGTCGCGACAGGCGGTATTCCACTCGACGGCGTTGCTGTTGTCGGGCGCGTTCCTTCTTGCCGTCTCCGCCGCCGGCTACATCGTTCGCATCGTCGGCGGCGACTGGGGCCGCGCGCTCGAGATCGAGCTGCTTTTCGTCGCGGCGCTCTTCGGCCTGCTGGTCGCGACGTCGGGACGCTTCCGCGCGCGGCTCAAGGTCTTCGTCAGCAAGCACTTCTTTTCGTATCGCTACGATTATCGGCAGGAGTGGTTGCGCTTCACGCAGACGCTCGCCACCGAAGGGCCGCCGCACCGGCTGCAGGAGCGCACGATCATCGCGCTCGCGAACCTCGTCGAAAGCCCTGGCGGCGCACTATGGCTGCGCGACGAGGCGCGCGGCTTCGTCCAGGCCGCGCGCTGGAACGCGCCAAGCGTCGAAGGCGACGAGCGCGCGGACGGTGCGTTCGCGACGTTCCTCGAGCGCACCGGCTGGATCGTCGGCGTCGCCGAGGTTCGCGCCGGCGCCGAGGACTACGACGGATTGCAGCTTCCCGCCTGGTTCTCCGGATATCCGTCGGCGTGGCTGATCGTTCCGCTCGCCTCCGGAGCGACGCTCATCGGCTTCGTGGTACTGGCGAATCCGCGGACGCCGCTCGAGCTCGATTGGGAAGTGCGCGACCTGCTGAAGACGGCGAGCCGGCAGGCCGCGAGCTTCCTGGGCGAGATCCGCGCGACCGAGGCGCTCCTGGAAGCGCGCAAGTTCGACGCGTTCAACCGGATGTCCGCGTTCGTCGTTCACGACCTGAAGAACCTCGTCGCCCAACTGTCGCTGATGCTGAAGAATGCGCAGCGGCATCGCGACAACGCCGAGTTCCAGGCCGACATGATGACCACCGTGCAGCACGTCGTCGCGCGGATGAACCAACTGATGCTGCAGCTTCGGTCCGGCACGACGCCGGTCGACAAGGCGCATCCGATCGACCTCGCCGGCATCGCCCGTCGCGCCTGCCTCGCCAAGGCCGACGCCCGCAAGGGACTGGTTTGCGAAGCGAGCGCGCCGGTGACCGGAATGGGACACGAGGATCGGCTCGAGCATGTCCTTTCGCACGTTCTGCAAAACGCGATCGACGCCACCAATGCCGACGGTCACGTGACCGTGCGGGTCGAGAGCGATAATGATCACGCGAGCATCGTCGTCACCGACGACGGCATCGGGATGACCGAGGCTTTCGTTCGCGAGCGCCTGTTCAAGCCGTTCCAGACGACGAAGGCATCGGGCATGGGCATCGGGATGTATGAAAGCGCGCAATACGTCGGCGCCGTCGGCGGCGATATCGTCGTCGACAGCAAGCCGGGCGCCGGCACGACGATCCGACTGCGATTGCCGCGCGCCGCGATCGGGGGCGAGCCGGCCGGTGAAACGAAGAAAGTCGCTGCATGACGGAGACGCGCAAGCCGCTTTTGATCGTCGAGGACGATCCTGCGTTGCAGAAGCAGATGCGCTGGGCTTTCGACCAGTACGAAACGGTCGTCGCCAGCGACCGCGACGGCGCGCTCGCCCAGCTCCGGCGTTACGAGCCGGCGGTCGTCACGATGGACCTCGGGCTGCCGCCGTCGCCTGACGACCCGAGCGAGGGCTTCGCGCTGCTCCAGGAGCTGCACGCGCTTGCTCCGAACACCAAGGTGATCGTGCTCACCGGCCAGAACGATCATGCGAACGCGTTGAAGGCGATCAGCCTCGGCGCGCACGACTTCTGCACGAAGCCGTTCGAGCCGGAGCTCCTCGCGTGGACCATCGACCGCGCCTTTCGCGTCCACGAGCTGCAGGAGGAAAACCAGCGGCTTCACTCGGCGCTCGACGCGCCGGCGATGAGCGGCATCATCTCGCGCGACCCCATGATGCGTCGCGTCTGCAGGACGATCGAGAAGGTCGCGCCGACGTCGGCAACCGTCCTGATCCTCGGTGAATCGGGCACCGGGAAGGAGCTTCTCGCACGCGCGCTGCACGGCCTTTCGCCGCGTGCCGGACAGCGCTTCGTCGCGATCAACTGCGCGGCGATTCCGGAAACGCTGCTGGAAAGCGAGCTTTTCGGCTACGAGAAGGGCGCATTCACCGGCGCCGTCAAGCAGACGCTCGGGAAGATCGAGACGGCCAGCGGCGGGACGCTGTTCCTGGACGAAATCGGCGACCTTTCACTGGCGCTGCAGGCGAAGCTGCTTCGCTTCCTGCAAGGGCGCGTCATCGAGCGCATCGGGGGCAGGCAGGAGATCACGGTCGACGTACGGATCGTCTGCGCGACGCATCAGAGCCTGAAGACGCAGATCGCGGACGGCCGCTTTCGCGAGGATCTCTATTACCGGCTCGCCGAGATCGTCGTCGAGGTTCCTCCGTTGCGCGATCGCCCCGGCGACGCTGCGCTTCTTGCGCACGGTTTCGTCCGCCGCTTCGCCGACGCCCAGCGGCGCGGCATCATGGCGCTGCAACCGGATGCGATCGAGGCGATCGAGACCCATTCATGGCCCGGAAACGTCCGCGAGCTCGAGAACGTCATCAAGCGCGCCGTCATCATGGCCGAAGGCGCCGAGATCAGGGCCACCGACATCGGCCTCGCGGAGTCGGAGCAGAACCTCTCGGCATTGAACTTGCGGCAGGTGCGCGAGCAGGCCGAACGCGAGGCGGTGCTGCGCGTACTCGGGCGCGTCAACGGCAATTTGAGCCGCGCCGCGGAACTTCTGGGCGTCAGCCGGCCGACGCTGTACGACCTCATGTACCGATTCGGGCTGAAGTAACCGTTCGAGAGGATCCTGGATGAGCGATCGACCTTTGGGCAATGTCGCGTGCGTCGCCGCGCTATCCGCGCTCGCCGCGCTGTACGGCTGCGGAAGCAAGGACGCGGCTTCCTACGTGAGTTCGGCCAAGGCCTATCTCGCCGGTTCGCAGTACAAGTCGGCGATCATCGAGGCGAAGAACGCGCTGCAGGCAGACCCACGCAACGCCGAAGCGCGTCTTCTGCTCGCGCAGGCGCTGCTGCGAAGCGGTGATCCATCCGGCGCCGAAAGCGAGGTGCGCAAGGCGATCGACGCCGGTGCGCCGGCGGATACGGCTTACCCGGTCCTCGCGCGCGCTCTCGTCACCCAGGGCGAATTCGCGAAGGCGACGAAAGAGCTCGGCACGCGCCGGCTCGAATCGGCCGAGGCTCGCGCCGACCTCGCGATCACGCTTGCGAACGCCAACGCCGCCCAGGGCAACCTCAAGGACGCGCAGGCGGGCGTCGATGAGGTGCTCGCGCTCGACGCCCGGAACCTCGAGGCGCTCCTGCTCGACGCCCAGCTCGCAGCACGGGGCGGCGACATGGCGGCAGCACGCAAGCATGTCGACGCCGCGCTCGCGCGGGATCCGAAAAACGTGCAGGCGCTGGCGTTCAAAGCACGGCTCGAACTCGCCGGCGGGCACCTCGACGAAGGCATCAAGCTGATGGAGCAGGCGGTCGACGCTCAGCCGGATGCGATCGAGCCGCGTGCGGCGTTGACCACGCTCGCCGTCACGACGAACAAGCTCGATATCGCGAAGGCGCAGGTCGCGAAGATGAAGGAGCTCGCGCCGAACGACGCGCGGACCCTCTATTCGGATGCACTCGTCGCGTACGCCGCGGGAGACAACGCGCACGCGCGCGACGTCGTGCAGAAGCTGATGACGACCTACCAGGAAAACCTTCCCGTCGTGATGCTGTCGGGCTTGGTCGATCTGCGCTTCGGCTCGCTCGATTCGGCGCAGGAGAAGCTGCGACGCGTCGTCGATCGCGCCCCGCTCGACGACACGGCGCGGCGGGCGCTGGCGACGGCCGAGGTGCGCAGCGGCCGCCCGCAGGAGGCGCTCGACGTCATCCGTCCCGCGCTCGCGCGAAAGCCGGACGATCCGTCGCTGCTGCGGCTCGCCGGCGAGGCGTATCTCGCCTCGGGAAGAGCCTCGGACGCTCAGTCTGCTTACGAGCGCGCCAACGCGATCGACAAGAACGACGTTGCGAGCCAGGTGCGGCTTGCCCAAGTGCGTTTCGCGACTGGCGACTCGGAGCGTGCCTTCAACGATCTCGAGACGTTGTCGCAGAAGGACGCGTCGGCAACGCAAGCCGACCTGGCGCTCTTCTCGGCGCACTTGAAGCGCCGGGAATTCGACAAGGCGCTCGCGGTCGCCGACGACCTCGCGAAGAAGCAGCCGAAGAGCCCGGTCGGCGCCAATCTGCGAGGCGTCGTGTTTCTGGCGAAACGCGATCTCGCCAACGCGAGGCAGAGCTTCGAGAAGGCGCTTTCGATCCAGCCCGATTACCTCCCTGCTGCCCAAAGCCTCGCCACGATCGACATCCAGGAAGGCAAGCTGCAGGCGGCGCGCGACCGTTACGACGGGCTGCTCAGGAAGGACCCGAAGAACGAGCGCCTGCTTCTCGCGTCCGCGCAGCTGCTCGAGCTGTCGGGCGCGACGCGCGATCAGGTCCGCGAGGCCCTGGACAAGGCGGTCGCGGCGAACCCGGGCGCCGTCCAGTCACGTCTCGCGCGCATCACGTTCGAGCTGCGACACCAGGACGCGAAGGCCGCGCTCGCTGCCGCCACTGCTGCGACGGCCGCCATTCCCAAGAACATGCAGTTGCTGGAAATGCTCGCCAACGCGCAACTCGCGAACGGCGATGCCAATCAGGCGATCGAGACGCTAAAGCAGATGGCCGTACTGCAGCCCAACAATCCGCTCGTGCTCGTGCGCCTTGCTCAGGTGCAGACCGCAGTCAAGGACTATGCGTCGGCGCTCACCAACGAGCAGAAGGCGCTCGAGATCCAGCCTGGACTTTCGGTCGCGTGGGTGGCGCTCGCCAAAACGTATCTCGCTTCCGGCAAGCCGGACGCCGCACTCGCGGAAGCGCGAAAACTCCAGAAGGAGCATGGCGACAAATCGCTCGGATACGCGATCGAGGGCGAGCTGCTGTCCGCTGAAAAGAAACCGGCGGACGCCGCCGCGGCGTTCCGCAAGGGGCTTGCGCGCGAGCCGGCTTCTGCGCTCGCGGTTCGCACCTACAACGCTTTGCAGGCAGCGGGGATGAAGGCCGAGGCACACGCGCTTGCCAGCCAGTGGAACAAGGAGCACCCGAAGGACACGGCGCTGCTGCTGGTCGTGGCCGAGCAGGATCAGGCCCGCAAGGACTACGGCGCCGCGCTCGACGGCTACAAGCGCGTGCTCGCGACCGACGGCGACAACGTCTCGGCCCTCAACAACATGGCGTGGATATTCACGGAGCAGGGCGATCCCAAGGCCGTCGAGTATGCCGAGCGCGCGCATCGGCTCGCGCCGTTCAATCCGAACGTGCTCGATACGCTGGGGTGGGCGCTGACGCGGACCGGCGACCCGAAACGCGGAACGCAGCTTCTCCAGATGGCGGTGGCCGGCGCGCCGAACAGTCCCGAGATCCGGCTGCATCTTGGAAAGGCGCAGCTCGACTCCGGAAACAAGCCGGCTGCGCGGCAGACGCTGACCGAGCTTTCCAAGCTCGACAAGGATTCGCCTGTCAGGGCGGAAGCCGAGAAGCTCCTCGCGACCATGTGACCGCCGACGACGCGCGCGCAACGCCATGCCCAACATGAACGAAAGGACGGTCGTCGCAGTCGTCGGGCTCGGGTACGTCGGACTGCCGCTTGCCGTGGAGTTCGGCAAACAGTACGACACGATCGGCTTCGACCTGTCGCGCGCGAAGATCGGCGCGTACCGGCGCGGTTTCGATCCGACCGGCGAGGTGGGCGAAGCGGAGTTCGCGGCGGCCGACAAGCTCACGGTGACCGACGACGCATCGGCGCTTGCGCGCGCGAACTTCATCGTCGTCGCCGTGCCGACGCCGGTGGACGAGGCGCACCAGCCCGACTTCGGGCCGCTGCTCGGCGCCAGCGAGAGCGTCGGTCGTAACCTCGCGCGCGGCGCGGTCGTCGTCTTCGAATCGACGGTCTACCCCGGCGCCACCGAGGAAATCTGCGTGCCGGTGATCGAACGACACTCGGGAATGACGTGGAAGCGCGATTTTTTCGTCGGCTATTCGCCCGAGCGGATCAATCCCGGCGACAAGGAGCATTCGCTCACGAAGATCACGAAGATCGTGTCGGGCGACACGCCCGCGACGCTCGAGCGCGTTGCCGGCGTCTATGCAAGCGTCGTCAAGGCAGGCGTGCATCGCGCGTCGTCGATCAAGGTCGCCGAAGCGGCGAAGGTGATCGAGAACACGCAGCGCGATCTCAACATCGCGCTGATGAACGAGCTCGCGCTGATCTTCCACAAGATCGGCATCGATACGACCGAGGTGCTTCATGCGGCCGGCACGAAATGGAACTTCCTGCCGTTTCGCCCGGGGCTCGTGGGCGGCCACTGCATCGGCGTCGACCCGTACTACCTGACGCACAAGGCGGACAAGCTCGGTTACCACCCGCAGGTGATCCTCGCCGGCCGGCGCATCAACGACGGAATGGGCAAGTACGTCGCCGAGCAGACGGTCAAGCAGATGATCCAGTCGGGCTTTCCAGTGAAGGATGCGAAGGTCAACGTCCTCGGCCTCACGTTCAAGGAGAACTGCCCCGACCTGCGCAATTCGCGGGTCATCGACGTGATCCGCGAGCTCGCATCGTACGGCGCCGACGTGCACGTGCACGACCCGGTCGCGAGCCCCGAGGAAGCGGTGCACGAATATGGTGTGACGCTGACGCCCTGGGACGAGCTGCCGCGTGCGCACGCGCTCGTCATGGCGGTCGCCCATCGCGAGTACGGCGCCCGCCCGGTCCGCGACTTCGTCGCGAAGCTCGAGCCGCAGGGCCTTTTCGTCGACGTGAAGTGCCAGGCCGACGCCGCGGCGCTGCGCGAGCACGGAGTGTCGGTGTGGCGGCTGTGACGGACGCTGCGCAGAGCGCTGCGTACGCCCACGCGCGCGATTCGCTGCGCGCGCATCCGCGCCGCTTCCTTGTCACCGGCAGCGCGGGCTTCATCGGTTCGCACCTGGTCGAAAGCCTGCTTACGCTCGGCCAGTCCGTCGTCGGCCTCGACAACTTCGCGACCGGCTCGCGGAGAAACCTCGACGAGATTCGCGCGAACGTCGGCGCCGACGCCTGGCGCCGGCATGCGTTCATCGAGGCGGACATCGTCGACGCCGACGCGTGCCGCGAGGCGTGCAAGGGCGTCGACGTCGTGCTGCACGAGGCGGCGCTGGGGTCGGTTCCCCGCTCGATCGAGGATCCGCTGCGCACGCACGCGGCGAACGCCACGGGCTTCCTGAACCTGCTCGTCGCCGCGCGCGATGCGCGCGTCGCGCGCTTCGTCTATGCCGCGTCGAGTTCGACGTATGGCGACCATCCGGCGCTGCCGAAGGTCGAGCATGCGATCGGCGCACCGCTTTCGCCGTACGCGGTCACCAAGTACCTGAACGAGCTCTACGCCGACGTCTTCGGCCGCTGCTACGGGATGGCGAGCGTTGGCTTGCGTTATTTCAACGTGTTCGGACCGCGGCAGGATCCTGACGGGGCCTACGCGGCGGTGATCCCGCGCTTCGTCTCGGCGATGCTGCACGGCACGCCGGCGCAGATCCACGGCGACGGCGAGACGACGCGTGATTTCTGTTACGTCGCGAACGTCGTGCAGGTGAACCTGCTCGCCGCGGTCGCCGACGATCCGAACGCGATGCAACAGGTGTACAACGTGGCGGTCGGCGAGCGAATGTCGCTCAATGAACTCCACAGGACGCTTCGCACTCTGATCGCCGTGCGCCATCGAGAGCTCGACATCCCGCCGCCGCGCCACGACGATTTCCGTGTCGGCGACGTTCGCCACTCGCAGGCCGACATCGGGAAGGCGATGCGCCTCCTCGGTTACCGGCCGGAATGGAGCGCCGAGCGCGGGCTCGAGCACGCGCTTCCGTGGTACGAGGCGCGATTCGGTCCGGCGAACGACGTCCTGGAGCCTACGCGTGTCCGGCGCGCGGTCTGATTCGCCGCGCGTCGCGCGCATGCGAGCGTGCTCGGTCGCGGCGCTCGCGGCGATGTCGACGCTCGGCATCGCGGCACCCGCCGTCGCCGCCGATGCCGCGAATGTCGACGCGACCGCCGCCGACGCCTCCGGCCTGCCGCAGGTCACCTCGGCGTTGTCGGCGAAAGTCGCGCGGGCGCTCGCGTACGAGCACGGCGAGGGCGTGCCGAAGGACGAACGGATCGCCGCCGCGCTTTACTGCGAAGCCGCCATGGCCGGAAGCGCGGAAGGCGCGTTCGAGCTCGGCTGGATGTACGCGAACGGTCGCGGCGTGCCGCGCGACGATGCGACGGCGAGCGCGCTGTTCGATCTCGCCGCGAAGAACGGGCACCGCTATGCGCGGCTCACGCTTGAGCGGCTCGGCGGCGTGCACGGGCTATTGCCCGACTGCATGCGTCCGCCGGTGCCGCTGGCGCCGGAAACGCAGCTCGCCAACGACGTCGACGACGGCCCCGACCCGTTCGCGAATCTTCCATCCGACAAGCGCAAGATCGCCGACGTCGTCGACCGCCTCGCGCCTCGCTACGGGATCGATCCGCGGCTCGCGCTCGCGATCATCACCGTCGAATCGAATTTCAACAGGCTCGCGCGCTCGGTCAAGGACGCGCGCGGCCTGATGCAGCTCGTGCCGGAGACCGCGGCGCGATTCAACGTGCGCAATCCCTTCGACGTGCAGGAGAACGTCCGCGGGGGTCTTTCCTACCTGCGGTGGCTCCTCGCGTACTATCGCGGCGAGGTCGCGCTGGCGGCCGCGGCGTACAACGCCGGCGAACGCGTCGTCGACCGCTACCGTGGCGTGCCGCCGTTTCCCGAGACACGCGATTACGTGCGGCGCGTCCTCGCGCTGTTCCGGCGTTCGCGCCACCCGTACGATCCTGCGATCGTCGAGCCGTCGAGCGTGAGCGCCGAGTCGTCGTCGCCGGACTGACGCCAAGGTCCGGGCGCGATGCGAGGCGCTGCAGCGTTCGCGCGACGTCCCATGGCCTTCCTGCTGCGGCTGCTCGCCTTTGTGCTGCTGTGCGCGCTCGTCCCGGTGCATGCCGCCGATCGCGTCGACACGATCGCACGCGTCAAGCGATCCGTCGTCGCGGTCGGCACGCTCGATCGCAATCGCTCGCCGGCATTCCAGTTCCGCGGTACCGGATTCGCCGTCGGCGACGGCACGACGATCGTCACCAACGCGCACGTCCTGCCAACCAGCATGGACCTGCCGCACAACGAGGTGCTCGCGATCCTGCTGCCGGGCGAAGGCGACGAGACCGCGAACGTGCGCGAGGTGCGGCGAGGCGCGGTCGATCCGGGTTCCGACCTCGCGTTGCTGAAGCTCGCGAGCGGCGCGCCGCTGCCGCCGCTCGCGCTGCGCGATTCGACGACGGTTCGCGAGGGCGAGGAGGTGCTGATGACCGGCTTTCCGCTCGGCGGCGTCCTCGGTCCGTTTGCCGCGACGAATCGCGCGATGGTCTCGGCGATCACGCCGATCGCGATTCCGCAGGGCAACGCGACGCAGCTCAATCCGGCCGTCATTCATCGCCTGACGCGCGGATCGTTTCCGGTCTTTCAGCTCGACGGGACCGCGCTTCCCGGCAACAGCGGAAGCCCGATCTACGACCCTGCGAGCGGCGACGTGCTCGGCATCGTCAACATGGTGTTCGTCAAGGGCACGAAGGAGGCGGCGCTGAAAGAGCCGTCGGGCATCACCTATGCGGTGCCGGCGAGTCGTTTGCAGGCGCTGTTGAACGCGCAGTAACGCGATCCGGGACGATCGGGCCGAGCGACCACGATTCGCTCACGCGGGCTCTTCGTCACGCCGCAGCGCCTTCCACGTCAGGTGGTACGCGAGAAGCGGCGCCGGCATCTTGAGCCAATGGCCGCGCAGATAGAGCGCGCGTCGCGCCCACCGCGTCGCGGCGCTCGCCGACTTCGGCTGCAGCGCGGCGTCGAGCAGCCGGTCCATCAACGCGCCAACCGGCGCCGCCGGCGCGAGCCGCGCGACGTCCGGCGCAATCGCGTCGGGGATCGGGGTACCGAGCAAGCGCGTGGTGAAGCGTAGCGCGTAAAAAAGCGGACGTCCGAGGTCGAGCTCGCCGGCGCGCGCGACGAGCGCGCGCCAGAAGGAGGGGTTCGCGGCGGCGAAATGCGCGAGAAGCCGATCGATGTCGACCAGGTCGCGCAGCCCGTGCGTGAGCTCCTCGTTCTGAAAGAGGTGCGTCGCGCTGTGCAGCACCATGTCGCAGGGCGACAGCACCGAGAACGGCGGCGCGTCGGCAAGCGGCGTGGCGCTGCGAAAGAGCGCCGAAGCGTCGAGCGCGACGCCGGCCGTTTCCGGAACGATCGTGTGATGCACGTCGAGGATCGTGAGCCGCTTCACGTGCTGCATCGGCGGCAGCTCGTGCATCCAGCGCCGGTAATAGCGCTGGTCGTACGGATGCAGGTGAGTCGTCGCGAAGCCCGCGAGCATCAGCGCCGACTCGACGTCGGGCAGGTGCGACTTCGGCACGAGAATGTCGATGTCCGAGAAAAGCCGTCCCTCGGCCGGCGGCAACGCCGCCATCAGGTAGGCCGCCCCTTTCAGCAGGACGACCGGCGCGCGCAGCGGCGCGAGCGCGCGTGCGATCTCGGCCGTCTCGCGGCGCACCGCCGCCTGTTGCGCCCGGCATCGATGACGCGCGGCGATCAGGTGCGCACGCGGCGCAGCGGGCACGCGATCGAGGCCGATGGATGCGTCGATGCGGGCAGCGAGCGTCGCGATCAGGCCGGCTTCGCGCGTGCGTCCGATCAGCGCTTCCCAGCCGGCAGCGTCCTGCGGGATTCGCTCGGGTGTGCGGAGCGCCTTCGCGACGAGCGCGTTCGACGATCGGATCACGTTTTGACGAGGTCGTCGAACGCGCCGACTGCTTCGTCGAGGGCGCCGCCGTACGTGAATGCACGGCATTCGCAGGCGTCGACCAAATCGGCAAGCGTCTCGAATCCCGCGCGTCCGTGCACGCTGTAGTTGAACGCGCTGTCGACGAGCTGCATGAACGCCTCGCCCTTCGATAGCGCGGCGAGCTCCGTCGCTTCGCCTTCCGCGTAGCGCGGAAGTACGACCCATGCGGGCACCGCGGCTTCGCCGCCGCGGCGCACGCTGTCGCCCGGCGGCCGAACGTGCGCGACGCTGCCTTTCAACGTGTCGGGCACGACGTCGCCGATGGCAGCGTCCGGCCAGAATCGCGCGATCGCGCCGATCGACTTGTTCTTGAGGCTGATGGGCCGCGGCATCGGCACCACGGACCGGCGCCCAAGCTCGATCAGCGCGAGCTCGTCGGAGAGCAAGCGCCATCCGCGGGCCACCAGCGCCGCGCAGAGCGTGCTCTTGCCCGAAGCGGGAGGGGCGGGCAGCAGCAGCGCTTTGCCACCGCGCTCGACGACGGCGGCGTGAATGATCAGATACTGGTGGCATTGCGAGGTGACGCACCAGTTGAGGCCCCATTCGAGCAGCGGGAACGCCTGCGTCGCCGGCAAAGGCCGGAAATTCGCCATGCCGTCGAACTTGAAGAGTGCCTGCTTTCCGACGAAGCGCCGCGCACCGAACGGGGGATCGACGGACACACGAAAATCGGCAAACGCGGAAGGATCGAGCAGGTCGTGCTCGGCGTAGTGAAGCGCGATCGCGGAGGCGACGGAAGCGAACGGTGAGCGGATCTGCACCGCGACCGGGCCGAGGCGGACGCGCAATCCCGGCCCGGACAGCCGGCGCCGCATTTCGCTCGGCGCGAGGTCGGCGAGGATCAAATGGTCGGCGTGACGAGCCTCAGCTCGGACAACTCGGCAAGCGTGCGCTCGACCGATTGCGCGAGTGCATCGTCGGCGTCGATGCCGGAATCGTCGGCGACGCGACGAACGAGCGCGTCAAGTGCGACGCCGCAAGGATGCGCAAGCACTGCCAGCATGACGGAGCGACCGAGCACGCTCAGGTGATGCGTGCTGCCGGTGACGTCATTATAGAGGACGAGCTCGTCGTCGAAGGTGCGCGACGCGATCGCTTCGGGCGCGAGCGCGCGCCACGTGCGGTTTCCATTCACAACGGAAGGCGCGGGCGTGACCCCGCTAGCCCATCGTGGTCTGCAGATACGCTACGATGTCGCCGGCGTCCCAGCGCATGCCGGCTGCGGGCTCGTAATAGCCCCGATTGACGAGGTCGTTCCACATGTCGCGGACGCCGTCCTCGCCGAGCACCGGCGTGCGCCCGGAGCAGGCATTGAGAAGTGCCGCGACCATGTACCGTCCGAGCGTATGGACGTTGGTCCCGCCGTCGGTCATGCCGAGGACGTCCATCATCGTGCGATGGCCGAACACGCGACCGCCGAATCCAGTGACCGGACAGTGGTAAAGCGTCGCTTCGGTCGACGCGTTCGGATCCGTCGTCGGGTCCTGCGTCGTCGTGGCCGTCGTGCCGCTCGTTGCGGTGGTGGTTCCGGAAGGCTGCCGGCGTTGCGTCGTCGTCGACGTCGTCGTTGTCGTCGACTGCAAATCGGTCGACGTCGCGTTGACGTCGGTCAGCGACTTGACGACGTTGCTGTTCGTCGTGCCCGCAAGGTAAGGCGAGGGCCACTGATCCGGAATGGCTTTCCACTGATCGGGCGTAAGGCCGGTACAGACTTCCTGCGTCTTCGTACCGCTCGTCGGCATCGACATTCCTGCCGACGGCGACAGGCATAAGGTCGAGCCGAGCACGGGCCGGCTGGCGACGGTCATCAAAACGGACCCGCTGGCGAGGCCGCCTTGCAGCAACCGGCGACGTCCTCCGGACCGCGGTCGACCCTGGTCGCCCGGCATTTCAGTTGGCAGCGCCATTTGTGAGAGGGTAAAGCAAGCGTCGTTCCATTCTGCCGTTTGACACTTTCACAGGTACAAACAAAGGCTTGCGAAATAAACCCGCCGTTCGTCGATCCCGGTTGTAAAACGGCCCGACAGCCGGGCGGGACCGTGTCGCCCCTTGCAATAAAGCTACCATGGAAGACCGGGATGCCTGAAGAACGTTCGTGCATCCCTCCGATCGACCCTTATCGTCGCAAGACGACCGCCCCGGCCAACAAGCGCTCACACTCGATGCCCCCGTTATTCTGGCTGAAGCAGGTCGTAAAACTCGTTGCGCTACCGCCGGTCGCGCCGTTGCTGCTTGCGTTCGTCGGTCTCGCATTGATTCGACGTCGCCCGTACGCGGGGCGCCGAATCGCCGTCGTGGGTGTCGTGACGTTGTGGCTCCTCGCGACGCCTGCCGTGGCGGATTTCCTGCAACGTTGCCTCGATCGCACGCCGCCGCTGGCGCTCGCGAAGGCCGCCGACGCCCAGGCGATCGTCATCCTCGGAGGCGGTACGCGTCGCTTCGCCGCGGAATACGGAGGCGCGACGATCGGTGGCATCACGCTCGATCGCATCCGCTATGGCGCATGGCTCGCGCGGGCGACGAAGCTGCCGATTCTCGTGTCCGGCGGCGCGGTTCGGGGCGCACCGCCGGAGGCGCTCATGATGCGCGACGTTCTCGAGAACGAGTTCGGCGTGCCGGTTCGCTGGATGGAGATGCATTCGCGGAACACGCACGAGAATGCCGTGGACTCGGCGAAGGTCCTGACCGACGACGGGGTTCGATCGGTGATTCTCGTCGGCCACAGTTTCGATTTCCCGCGATCGCGCAAGGAGTTCGAGGCAGCGGGTATCAACGTGATTCCGGCGCCGATCGGGATTCCGCCGGCGGTCCCGCACGAATTCGGCGATTTCGTCCCGAGTCCGTCCGGTCTGTCACGCAGCTATTTTGTACTCTATGAGATGCTCGCGAACACGTTGTTCTGGATGCAGCATGGCAGCGCCGACGCATCGCGATCCGTCGCGCTCGAAGCACCGGAGGTGGCAACTTCTGCAGGTCGCTTCGGCGGATTTGCAATGCGCTGGGTCGCGTGAGCGGCACTAGCGGAAGCTTCGGCGGTACACGACCGCCACGCCGCTCGTCGTTCCGGCTTCCGCGCGCAACGTTACCTGACGCGAAAGCGCATATTCGAGACGCACCGCGCTGCTCGCGATCGAGAGACCCTGCTCGTAGCCGAGCGAGAGGCGGTCGCTGATCCGCTTGCCGAACACGACGACCTGGCTCGCGGTTCCCTGTGCGCCGCTCGTGCCCGAATTGCTCGTCTGCAACGAGATTTCATCGAGGCCGAGGTGGTGCGCAACGTCCGCGGTGAACGGCTTGCCGTTGCGGCCGAGCAGCGCCGCCGACGCGGCGGAGAGCGCGCCGTAATCGAGGCGTCCGCTGGTGTTGAGGCCCTGTCCCGTCACGAGCCACGCGAGCGCCTCGTTCTCGGGTACCGGCGGGTTCGACGTGATGCGCACCTGCGGCACCTTGACCGTGCCGGTGATCTCGATGCCCGCTTCGACGGGCAGGTTCTTGCGCAATGCGACGACGTCGAGCGCCGGATTGTCCGCGGGACCGTCGAAGATGGCGCGGCCGCGGTCGATCGTCAGCTTCTGCCCGAACGCGACGTAGGTGCCGTTCACGGTTCGGATCGTGCCTTTCGCACGCACGTTGCCGTTCGCATCCGTGCTGACGTGCACGCGGCCCGCGAGGCGTGCATCCAGCCCTTCGCCGACGAACGTCAGGTTGCTGCCGAGATCGACGTCGAGGTCGAGCGCGAGCGGCGTCTTTGGCGCGCGTGCGTCGCGCTCCTCGCGCGGCGCCCCTTCGATGACGATGTCCGACGCGAGCCTTCCGCTGGGCTGCGGCTCGTATTCGACATGACCCTCGACGACGGTCACGTTGCCCTGCATTTCGAGCCGGCGATTCGCGACGGCGATCGCGCCGTTGCCGTCGACGACGAAGCGAAGGTCGGGGCGGTTCGTGATCCGGAAGCGCTCCGCCTTCCACGTCACCCGCGACGCGGTGCGCTCGCGCCCCGCGGGCAGCGCGATGAACCCCGACGCCTCGAACGTGCCGTCGCCGCCGCGGAAATGCAGCGTGTCGAGCGCGACGCCCTCGTCCGCGAGATGCGCGTGCAGCGTGCCGTCGCCGATGTGAAGGCCGTACCGGGGCGCATCGATCGTGACGTCGTCGCCCGACAGCGTGCCGTTCCACAAGGGCTTGCCTACCGTACCGCTCGCCGATACGTCGAGGCTCGCGCGGCCGTCGACGGCGGCGACCGTGCCCATCCATGGCTGGAACACGGCGAGCGACGCGAGCTCTGCACGCAGCGCGAGCGCGAGCGGCGCGCTGCGATCGATCTTTCCGTCCGCCGCGCCGCTCACGCTGCCGATGCTGATCGTGCCGTTCGCGCTGCCCGCCTTCGCCGATGCGAACGCAAGCGTTCCATCGAGCGCGTCGTCGTGGAACGTTCCCCGCAACCGCAACTCGGTGATGCCGAGGCCTTCGCGTTTCGCCGTCGCGCCCGACGGCACGTCGACCTGGATGTCGCCGTTCTCGCGCGCGACCGAAAAGCTGCCGGTGAGCCGCGGCGCGGCGGCGATCGACCATTCGCCGCCGAGCACGAGCGTCGAGCCGAGCGGAAGCGGGCGACCGGCGAGGCGAGCGGCCGACGCGACGGGAATGCGCGCGAAGCGGCCGTGCGTCGTGACGCGCCCCTGGTCCCATACGAACTCGCCGATGGCCACGCGGCCGTCGGCAATGTCGATGTTCGCATCGGCGAGACGCGCATAGTGCGCGCGAAGCGTGAGCGCGGCGCTGCCCTCGACACGCAACGGCACGGCGCCGCGATTGTCGAGCGAGACGAGCGTGCCGCTCCACGACGCGTCGTCGAGACGGTCTGCATTGCGCAGCGACCCGTCGATCGCGACCGACGCGTCGACGTCTCCCGCGCGGAGCGCGAGCGTGGCGCGGTGGCGTGCGAGCGTACCCGTCGCCGTCGCGTGCAGCGATTCGATCGTGCGTCCCGGGACGGCAACGCCGCTCGCTTCGACATCGAAGTCGAGTGCGCGCGTCGTAAGCGCCTCGCGCGAGAGCACGGCCGGTGCAATCGACGCGTGACCCGCAAGCGCCGACGTCGTGTAGTTGCCGACCTGAAGCGACTGCGCGCGCCACTGGAAGTCGCCACCGGCGACGTTACCTTCGAGGACCAGGTGGCCGGTCGCGTGCACCGCGCCCGCGATCGGGTGTGGCAACGACGCCGGCAGCACCACGCCGGCATCGGCAAGGTGAGGCGCGTCGAGCGTGAACGCGAGCGTGTTGCCGCGCGATCCGGCGCCGCCGTGCGCCGTCGCATGCGCGGAACCGAGCGTGGCGTCGGCGGCCAGGTTCGAGACCGCGCGCGGCGCAAACGTCCCCTTGACGGTCGCGGACAGCGCGAGGCCTTCGAGGCGGCTCGACGGCGCGACGTTCATGTCGACGCTCGCACGCCACTGCGGGCGCACGAGGCCGCTCGCAGTGAACGTTCCGTCGAGTGACGCCTTCGGCACGGCCGCGAAGCGCGACGGATCGAGATGCGTCATCGTCGCGCGCACGCTGAAATCGTTCGCGTCGTTCAACGCGAACCGCGCCGAGCCCGCGATCGATCCCGCACCGGCGCTTGCGCGAAAGCGCGACACCTCGACGCGACGGTCGGCGACGGCCGCCGCGAACGCGAGCGCGATGTCGCGATAGCGGACCTCGCCTTCGACGGTCTGTCGTTTCGCGTCGGCGTCC
>Ga0157372_10001423_pt1 | contig 25825 bp, 16 predicted proteins | sample C55metaG_FD_115307 | JGI IMG/M metagenome (GOLD analysis project Ga0157372, IMG submission 115307) | Corn rhizosphere microbial communities from Kellogg Biological Station, Michigan, USA - C5-5 metaG | ecosystem: Host-associated > Plants > Roots > Rhizosphere > Soil | place: USA: Michigan...
TAAAAAGCCGATCATATACACCCTATATATAAAGGAAGAATGCAGCCTGATAATGTCCTCGGGGGATATTTTAAGCAAATTGCTTAGTCCTTCCAGGTCAGGACCAAACCCTCCTCCATAACAAACCGGTATCCGGATTGGTTCTCTCTCCTCTAAAAAGGAGGGCAGCTTCCCTTCCGTGGCTATCCAGGCTTCTTCCAACAATTGTCTTATATGCTTGTGGACACCATCGGACCAGCCGGGCTGGCGCATCTCAGCAGGGTCATAAAAAACAGTAATGGACGAATAAGCGACAATAATATCCTTCAACCCGGAAAAGGAACGTTCCCGCAACCATGCCTCCAGGGTCAAAACCCGCCTATTCACCTGTTCATCAATAAGATGACCCAGTTCAAGGGTCATGGCGGAATCTCCCAGGGGAAATATTGTGCAGGAATTGGGCATGTGCAGAAATGAGCTATTCAAGGTCGGTCCAATATCCCTCCAATTTAAAGTTTTTTCCCTTTTGGCTTCATAAACTTATAACCTTAGGCAACCATTTTATGTAAATTCCTGTTATACAAATTAAAATAGTTTAATAAAAAAAGATTTATGTACCCCTGCCGCTGGCGCTGATTTTTTAATTTGAAGGTTATACTGTAAACTTGCAAGCGGACGATAGTAGATCCCATAGGCGGGCAATCCTATTTTAAACCACTTTATAGAACACATGGCTAAGAATTTATTGATTGTGGAGTCTCCGGCAAAGGCCAAGACGATTGAGAAGATCCTGGGTGATGATTTTGAGGTAAAAAGCTGTTATGGTCATATACGCGACCTGGAAAAAGGCGATATGGGAATTGATATAAAGAACAATTATAAACCCCGTTATATCGTCCCTGATGATAAAGAAAAGGTCGTAAAAGAGCTAAAAAGCATTGCCAAAAAGTCCGGCGAAGTATGGCTCGCAACGGATGAGGACCGTGAAGGGGAAGCCATCAGCTGGCATCTTTGTGAGGTGCTGGGACTGGATCCCGTGACAACCAAGCGCATCGTTTTTCATGAGATAACCAAGCCGGCTATCCAATCGGCTGTCACACGGCCCCGTACGGTGGATATGAACCTGGTCAATGCCCAGCAGGCCCGCCGTATCCTGGACAGGATCGTGGGTTTCGAGCTAAGCCCTGTGCTCTGGCGCAAGATGAGCATGAAGAACAATCTGAGCGCGGGCCGCGTGCAGAGCGTTGCCGTACGCATCATCGCAGAAAGAGAAAGGGAGATCAACGCTTTCGTGCCCGTCAGCTCCTTTAAAATAGAAGCTCTTTTCACCGCCAAAGACGTCGCCGGCAAACAGGTGACCTTTACAGCAGAAGGGAAGAAACAGGCTTCAGCGGAAAATGCGGAGTCATTCCTCAATGGCTGCAAGGGTGCCGACTACACCGTCACGGACATACAGGTCAAGCCGGGTAAAAAAACACCCGCCGCCCCATTCACGACATCCACTCTTCAGCAGGAAGCCAGCCGTAAGCTGGGTTATTCCGTCAGCCGCACCATGCTGCTGGCGCAAAAGCTGTATGAGAGCGGTAAGATCACCTACATGCGTACCGACAGCGTCAACCTCAGCGAGACGGCCATGGACGCGATCACCAAACAAATAGACAGCCAGTACGGTAAGAGGTACATACAAGCCCGTAAATACAAGAATAAGAACGAATCCGCCCAGGAAGCGCACGAAGCTATCCGCCCCACTTATATGGATACCTTCACCGTGGATGATGCGGACTGCCGCCGGCTGTACGAGCTCATCTGGAAAAGGACCATGGCCAGCCAGATGGCGGATGCCGAGCTGGAAAAGACCATCGCAAAGATCCAGGTCTCTACCGGCTCCAATAATGGGCCTTCGGCCGGAACGACTTTGTCGTCCACCAGGGAAGAGCTGACGGCCAGCGGAGAAGTGCTGAAATTCGACGGCTTTCTGAAAGTATATATGGAAGACAGGGATGAAGATGAGATCACCGAAGAAGATGGACAGGAAGGCATGCTCCCCCCTCTGGCCGTGCAACAGAAGCTGCCGCTGAAGGAAATGCGCGCTGTCGAACGTTTCACCCGCCCACAGCCCCGCTATACAGAGGCATCCCTCGTAAAGAAATTGGAAGAGCTGGGCATCGGACGCCCTTCCACCTACGCTCCTACCATCTCCACCATCCTTAAAAGAGGCTACGTGGAAAAAAGGGATAAGGAAGGCGTAAAAAGAGATTTCAGGATCTTCCGGCTGAAAGACAACAACGTGGAAAAGCTCGTCGAACAGGAGAATACAGGCGCCGAAAAATCAAAGCTGTTTCCAACCGACCTGGGTTTGGTAGTCACCGACTTCCTGAAACAATATTTCGACGACATCATGGACTACCACTTTACGGCCCGCATCGAAGAAGAGTTCGATGAAGTGGCGCAGGGTAAGATCCAATGGAATAAAATGATCGATGATTTCTACAACCCTTTTAAAAAGGATGTGGATAACACCATCGAGACGGCCGAAAGGATCAAAGGAGAAAGGGAGCTGGGCCTGGATCCCACCAGCGGCAAGAAAGTCATCGCCCGTATGGGCCGCTATGGCCCCATGGTGCAGATCGGGGATGTCAACGACGAAGAAAAGCCCCGGTTTGCCAAGCTGAAGAATACCCAAAGCATCGAGACCATCAGCTTCGACGAAGCCATGGAGCTCTTCCGCCTGCCCCGCAACCTGGGTCCGTTCGAAGATTCCGACGTGGTGGTCAACATCGGCAGGTTTGGCCCTTATATTGCACACGATAAGAAATTCTACTCTCTGGGGAAGGAATACGACCCTTATAGCATCACCTTCGATGAAGCCACTCCCATCATCGTTGAGAAAAGAGCGGCCAAGGAAGAACGCACCATCAAGATCTTCGAAAAAGAAAAGATCCAGGTGCTGCGAGGCCCCTATGGCCCTTATATCAAACAGGGGCTCCGGAACTACAAGCTGCCAAAGGAAAAACAGGACAACGCAGCCGATCTGAGCCTGGAGGAGGTCAAAGCCATCATCGAAGAAGTAAAGGCCAATCCTCCGAAACGCGTTCCCCGCAAGAAGAAGGGCTGACCGGCCCTAACCGGCCACGGGCCGGTGGTCCGAAGGACAATCATTAGCCGTTTTCGACCGACAGGTCGAAAATCAGTTCACAATTTCCAACAAGGGAATGCCGTTATCTATAAGAGAACCCCTTACCCGCCGGCGAAAGTTTTATGTCTGTCCTTCGGACAACGAGCCTCTGGCTCGTTCTGGAGTTTAGTAATAAACACTTAGCGTCCGCTTGTGGATAAGAATTTTATCAAAATCTTATAAACTTCCCTGAAATTGATTTCGTATTTCAGGGAAGAAACATCTACATGCAAGAGACCAAAGAAATAAAGGCCCTTTTTCACCTGATCGACGATCCTGACCAGGAAGTGTTCGACTCAGTGACCAACCGCATCGTCAGCTATGGCAGAGGCATTATTCCCAACCTGGAGAATCTCTGGGAGAATACCATCAGCGGAGAAGTGCAGGAACGTATCGAGCTCCTGATACACAAACTTCATTACCACGATCTGACAGAAGATTTTTTACGCTGGAAGAGCAGCAGCTACCAGGACCTCCTGACGGCCGCCCTCCTCGTCGCTAAATTTCAATACCCGGACCTGATCACCACCCCTATTCTGCAGGAAGTGGAAAAGCTCCGGCGCAATATCTGGCTGGAGCTGAACAGCTATCTCACTCCCCTCGAACAGGTCAACGTTCTGACCAGCATCCTCTACAGCTATTATGGTCTCAAAGGGACGGAAGTAGCTTACCAGCAGCCGGATGAATTCCTTATCAACAAGCTCATGGAGACCAAGAGAGGCAATTCCATCGCCAATGGCATCCTCTATCTGCTGCTGGGCGAATTACTGGATATCCCTGTCAAGGCTATCAATATTCCCCGCCAGTTCGTGCTGGCCTATATCAAGCCCACCTACGACGAGAATCCGGAAAAGCTTAGCCCGCAACAACGCATCGAGTTCTTTATCGACCCGATGAGCGGGCAGGTGTTCTCCCACAAGGACGTGGATAGCTATTTCAAACGGGTCTCCGTTCCGCCAGTGGCCTCCTACTTCAAACCACTCTCCCACAATCGCATCATACAGACCACCCTGGAAGAGTTCAGCAAATGCTTCGACGACGAACGCAATGCTTATAAGCAAAGGGAACTGATCGAGCTTTCAAAGCTCTTATCTGACTAAAAAGGGCGACTCAACAGGCAAAAAATCGAGCCGCCCTTTTTCATATTATGTCTGATTGGCTTTGCCAATCAGGGAGGCCGGCGGACGCCGGCCTTTCTTGCTATATCGGGAGTTTCCATCCTTCCCGGTATTCCCGTTTTACAAACTGGTTGGCCGCATCGAAGTTCGTGATCTTCATATTCTGCGCATCCCACAACAGCTTCTTTCTTCCCGGGAAATTCTTCCCATCCTTCACATTCCAGCTGCGCAGCGCCAGGTTGCCCATCAATATCGTTTCGGTCAATGGTCCCGCATATTCGAAAGGAGAGCTCAGCGTATTCTTTCCATAGCCGGCGATACAGGCATTCACCCACTGCACATAGTGCCCTTCCGGAACCCTGGCTAGCGTCTTCGGCACATTCACTTCCTTCGTCCTGGACGTAGGCAATAAAGTAGCCTTGCTGCCATATGTTCCGCACATGATCTTTCCTTTTGTACCCGTGATAATGGCGCCGCCACCGTCATCTCCCCCCATCATCTCATCAGGTCCCAGCTCGGCAGGACGTTCGGGTCTCAATCCCCCATCCATCCAGTACAGGGCCACATCGGGCTTGCCAGTCTTCCCGGGGAAGGTCATCTTGATGGAGCTGGCCGGAGGACAGCTTTCAGGATAGTAGCTGGGCGTCCACATCTGCTCGTAAATATCCACTACGCTGCACTCCACTTCGGAAGGATAACCCAGGCCCACGGTCTTGAAGGGAGGATCTATCAGGTGGCATCCCATATCCCCCAATGCACCGGTGCCAAAGGCCCAGAAACCTCTCCAGTTGAAAGGCACATACTCCTTATGGTATTCCTCGAATTGGGCAGGTCCGAGCCACAAATCCCAGTTCAGCTCGGCAGGCACCGGATCAGTGCTCTTCGGACGTCCAAAACCCTGCGGCCATACGGGACGGTTGGTCCATACATGGATGGCTACCGCATCCCCGATGATCCCCGCATTGTACCACTCCTGCATCTGCCGCACCCCATCGCTCGAAGAACCCTGGTTCCCCATCTGGGTCACTACCTTATACCGTTTGGCCGCCTCGGTCAGGGTACGGGCCTCATATATATCATGCGTCATTGGTTTCTGTACATAGACGTGCTTTCCCAGCGACATGGCCGTCAGCGCGGCAATGGCATGGACGTTGTCGGGCGTGGACACCGATACGGCATCGATGCTCTTGTGCATCTTGGAAAGCATCTCGCGAAAATCTTTGAAGTACTTTGCCTTGTCATACTTCTTGATGGAGTTGGCTGCCTGACGGTCGTCGACATCGCAGAGAGCGACAACATCCACCTTGCCGCTGCCATAAAAATTCTTCAGGTCATCCGCCCCCTTACCACCGGCGCCGATAGCGGCAATGGCCAGCCGGTCGCTGGGCGCAACAAATCCTTTTCCTAATACATGCCGGGGGACGATAAAGAATCCGGTAGCTGCCAGTGAAGCATCCCGCAGGAACTCGCGACGGGAATGCTGATTCTTGGAATTTTCTTTCATAATAAAATGGTGCTAAGCAATTTCGCGTTAAAAAATATCCGGTAATTTACAGCAAACACATTTGATAATCATAGCTAAAATTTGATAAAATATGAGCACGATCCAGTGGGAGGATTTCGAAAAAGTAGATATGCGCGTCGGCACCGTCCTGGAAGTACAGGAGTTCCCCAAGGCACGCAGACCAGCTTACCAGCTGACCATCGACTTTGGCAAGCTGGGGTTGAAAAGGTCCTCGGCCCAGGTCACCGATCTCTATGATCTTCAGCAGCTCGTTGGTCGCCAGGTCATCGCGGTGGTCAATTTTCCGCCTAAACAGATCGCTAATTTTTTCAGCGAATGTTTGGTTCTGGGGGTATATACTGACAAAAAAGAAGTAGTTTTATTACAGCCAGAGCGGACGGTGGCCAATGGCTGGAAGATAGGTTAATTACACCCGCGCCTCTGACAGTTGATGATCGGCCATCCGAGTCAAAAAAACCCCTTACAATGGCAACGACCTTGGAGATAACGACCACCTATTACAAGTCGCCCCTGGGCCTCCTTCGCATCGGTGGAACCGACTCCTATATCAGTGAGATCAGCTACGTCGACAATCTCGACAAAGCCATCGACGCACCCGGTGAGCTGCAGGGTCCCGTCCCTCCCATGATCATACAATGCATCGAACAGCTGATACAATATTTCCAGGGCCAGCGCAGGGTCTTCGAATTCCCCGTCTTCCAAGAGGGAACTTCCTTCCAGGAGAAGGTCTGGAACGAGCTGACCTCCATACCCTACGGCAAGACCATCAGCTACCTGGACCTGGCGCGCAGGCTGGGCGATCCCAAAAGCATCCGCGCCGCCGCCAGCGCCAACGGCAGGAATAACGTAGCCATCGTCGTCCCCTGTCATCGCGTCATCGGGTCAAAAAGAGACCTGGTAGGCTACGCGGGCGGACTATGGCGCAAGAAATGGCTGCTGGATCATGAAACAAAGATCCTCTATGGCGTGCAGACCCTGTTCTAGGGCGTCAGCTGGTTGGCATATCTTTTCAACTGTATCTCGGCCGACTTGGCGGCAAAGCCCACATTGGTCAGTATATACCCCGCATTCTCAAAACTCTGCTCGGCATTCCTTACATCTACGATCGTGGCCTGTTTCAATTGAAATCGCTGCTGTACGAGATACAGCAGCTTCTGCGAAAGCTCGTAATTGGCCCTGGCCATCTGCAGTTGGCTAAGATTGTTATTATAAGCCTGCCAGTTCTTGACCGCATTGGAAGTATAGTTTTGCAACAGCGTATCCCTTACCAGCTTTGCGTTCTTCACATTCATACCCGCTACCTGCTCCTGCCTCCGGTAAATGCCCCCGTTAAAAATGGGGATATTGAGGCTGAGCGAGGCGTAAGGACCATAGTTCAGGTTCAGCAGGGAGAAGCCCACGGTGTTCTTTGTCCTGTTATAGTTGTATCCCCCATTCACATACAGGGAAGGGTACCGCAGCGCGCCGGTCTCTTTCTCAATGTACTGGTTGATGGCGATCTGTTCTTCGGCAGCGAGCACATCCGGATTGGCAGACTGCACGGCATCCAGGATGGCTCCGAGGCGTATGGTGCTGTCTACTACGATCGTATCTTCTACCGTAATGGCGGAGTCGGGATTGAGGGTCAGCATGGTAAGCAGGTCGGTCTTGCCCTGGTCTACTATCAGCTGCTGCGCCTGCAGATTTTGCATCGCCGTATTGAGATCCACCTGGGATTGAAAAAGATCCGCATTGTTGGCCACCCCCACACTCTGCTGCGCCTTCACGATCTCCAGCCGCTGACGGGTGGCATCGATGGATTTTTCGAGGGTTCTGGCATAGCTCTGCTGCCGTACGATGTCATAGTACTTCAGCATGACGTTGTTGATCAGCACCAGCCCCCTCGAGCTCAGCTGCGTCCTGCTCTGCGCCTCGATGGTATCCAATCTCTTTTTGACGGTGGCAATACGGCCCGCATTGTACAGGAGCATGCTGCCGTTGAGACTGGCGGACAGGCCGTTGGAAAAGGCATTATTGCTGGATTTGTTATTGGCGGGGTTGGCATACTCCTGCTTGAGGCTGGTTGCCTGCTCCTGGTCGGTAGCCGTAGCGCTCACCACGGGCAGCCCGCCCGCAATGCCATAATTATTGTTGATGCCGGCGACCGTCACATTGTTCTTTGCTATCTGAATGCCCAGATTATTCTTCAGCGCTATCTGTACGGCATCCGGCAGGGTGATTCTTCCGGCCGTCTGCGCCTTCGGCGCCGACATGGGCGCCAGCGCTATTAACAAAAATATGACTGCTGTAGCTTGTTTCATACTAATCGGTGACTTCGGTGAGATGTGCTTTATGTCTGCCGGATACAAACGTATACACGGCCGGAATAACAAACAAGGTCAATATCAGCGAGAACATGATACCTCCTACCACCACGATCCCCAGCGGGATACGGCTCGTAGCCGCGGCTCCAAGGCTGAGCGCTATCGGCAGGGCCCCCAGTGACGTAGCCAGGCTGGTCATCAGGATGGGACGCAGACGTTGCGACGCCGCCTCGATCACAGCCTCCATCCGGGGCATTCCATGCTCCCTCTTCTGATTGGTGAATTCCACGATAAGTATTCCGTTCTTCGTCACCAGCCCGATCAGCATGATCATGCCTATCTCGGAGAAGATATTCAGGGTCTGATGGAATATCCAGAGACTGAGCAGGGCGCCTGCAAATGCCAGGGGCACTGTAAGAATGATAGTTAGAGGATCGATGAAGCTCTCGAACTGAGCTGAAAGCACCAGGTAGATCAGCGCCACCGCAAGGACCAACGCAAATATGATATTGGAAGAGCTCTCGGCATAGTCACGGGAAGCCCCGGAAAGCGCGGTTTGGAAGCTGGGATCCAACAGCCTGTTCGCGATAGCCTGCATGGCCTTTATACCGTCACCGATGGTTTGACCTTCCGCCAGGCTGGCGGATATGGTAGCGGCCTTATACCGGTTGAAATGGTACAGGGTCGAAGGATTGCTGTTGTGCTCGATATGGACTACGGCATCCAAAGGAATATTGTCTCCATACTTATTGCGAACGTAGATCTTGCTTATATCCGCCGGCTTGTTCCTGTCCTCCCTCTCCACCTGTGCGATCACATAATACTGGTAGCCGTTCATGATAAAATATGCCAGCCTTCCACCGCTGAAGGCGGCCTGCATGGTAGACAGGACATCATTGGTGGAAAGACCGAGGTCCTTGATCTTCATCCTGTCCACGCTGATCTGCAGCTCGGGCTTGTTGAATTTCAGGTTCACGTCCGCATTCGAAAAGGTCGGGTCCTTCCGCACCGCATCCAAAAACCCGGGGATCACCTTCTTCAGCTTGTCCAGGTCCTGGTTCTGCAATACGAACTGTACGGGAAGACTGCTCTTGGAACCGGAACCCACGGCGATGGTCTGTTCCTGGATGGCAAAGACCCGGGCGTCGTTGAACCGTCGCATCTTCGCCTGCAGGTCGGTGGCAATCTCATTCTGGCTGCGATGCCGCTGATCGGGCGGCACCAGCCCGATACGGGGCTGGGCTGTATTGGTAGAGGATCCAGCCGGGGTGCGGGCAAAGACAAAATCCCTTTCCGGCACAGAATCGTATAGATAGTTCGCTATCTGGTCGGTGACACTCGAGGTATAGCTGTAGCTGGAACCCTCCGGCAAGGTGACGGTGAAACGCACGCTGCTGCGATCTTCCAGGGGCGCTATCTCGCTTTGCAGATGGGTGACGATAAACCAGATCATGCCGACACAGGCGAGGATGATCACCCAGGCCATCCATCGTATCCTCATAAACCCTGTCAATAACCTGCGATAGCCATTCTCCATTCCGGTGAAAAATGGTTCAGTCTTGTTATAGAACCATCCATGTCCCGTCTTCTTCGTCGTCAGATACACATTCAGGACAGGGGTTATGGTGAGAGACACAAAGGCGGAGATCAATACGGCGGCAGCCAGCACCACTCCAAACTCCCTGAACAAACGTCCTACAAAACCCTGCAGAAAGATGACGGGCAGGAACACAACGGCCAATGTCAGCGAGGTGCTCACCACGGCAAAGAAAATTTCCTTACTTCCTTCCAGGGCCGCCTTATGAATGGGAAGGCCCTGTTCCAGCTTGCGAAAGATATTTTCCGTCACCACGATCCCATCATCCACCACCAATCCGGTAGCCAGCACGATCCCCAGCAGCGTGAGGATATTGATGGTGAAGCCCGCGACATACATGATAAAAAAAGTGGCTATAAGGGAGATGGGAATATCGATCAGGGGTCGCAGGGCGATGAGCCAGTTACGGAAGAAGAAAAAGATCACAAGCACCACCAGCGCAAACGCGATCACCAGCGTCTCCTTTACTTCGGCCAGCGACTGACGAATGATCTTCGTATTGTCGATCAGCACGCTCATCTCGATGTCGGACTTGTTGGAGTTTTTGATCTCGTTCATCCGCTTGTAGAACTCATCCGCAATGGCAATGTTATTCGCCCCCGGCTGCGGGATCACGGCCAGCCCCACGGCATTGACGCCGTTGTATTTCCAGCTCTGCTCTTCATTCTGCGGTCCGAGCTCTACTCTGGCCACATCGCTCAATCGTACGATACCAGTGCTGTCCTCCCGCAGGATCACGTCCCGGAAATCCTTTTCCGTGGTCAGACGGCCCAGCGTCTTGATGGTCAGCTCCGTGTTGTTGCCGTAGATCTTACCGGGCGGCAGCTCCACATTCTCCGTGCTCATGGCGTTGGAAATATCGTTATAGGCGATGCCATACGCATTCATTTTGTCCTGGTCCAGCCAGATCCGCATGGAATAGCTTTTGTCTCCGAATACATTCACCGAGCTGACCTGGGCGATGGTCTGCAGCTGCTGCTGCAATACGTTGTCGGCATAGTCGGACAGCTCCATGAGGCTCTTGGTACGGCTCTGTACGGCCAGGATAAGGATATAGTCGCTGTTCGCATCCGCCTTGGTGACCACGGGGGGCGCATCGATGTCCAGCGGAAGACCGCGCTGCGCCTGTCCCACCTTATCCCGCACGTCGCTGGCCGCGGCCTCCAGGTCTACTCCCAGGTTGAACTCCACGGTGATATAGCTGCTCCCCAGGCTGCTGGTGGAAGAAATGGTGCGTATGCCGGGGATGCCGTTGATCTGCTTTTCCAGCGGCTCCGTGATCTGGCTTTCGATGATGTCGGGGTTCGCACCCGTATAGTTGGTATTGACGGTGATAATGGGAGGATCGATGGCAGGATAATCCCGAACGGCCAGGAAATTATACCCTACGACACCGAACAGGATGATCATCAGGTTCATCACCGTCGCCAGCACCGGCCGCTTAAGAGATAATTCAGAAATATTCATGTGTCAGTTCTTCGAAAATATCAGATTATTGATTGGCGTCAGACGTCTTTTCCAGGTTCTTCACATTGCGTATCCGCAGCGGAGCCTTGGGCCGGGCAAAAAGCACTCCGGTGACGACAACGGTATCACCGGGATTGATCCCCCTGGTGATCTCCACATTGTCGGCCTCCCTGACGCCTGTCTCCACGTTCACAAATTGAGCCTTACCTCCTTTTACAAGGATCAGCTGGTTGTTCCTGTCATCCGGAATGATGCAGTTGGTAGGCACCATGATAGCCTGTTTGTCGGCGCCGGCATCCACATACACTTTTACAAACGCGCCGGGATGCCCCTTCCCGTCCTGCAGGATGGCCCTCACCTTCAGGTTACGGCTGGTCTGGTTGATCTGCGGCTCGGTGGCGATGACCAGTCCTTTCCGGCGGGTCTTGCTGGCGGCATCGATCTCTACGTCCACCATCGTGCCCTTTCGGATGATGGAAGTATATTGTTCAGGAAGCGTGAAATCCACTTTTATCTTGTTCAGCTGCTGCACGGTGGCGATGATGGTAGCCGGAGTGGCATAGGCGCCGGGGCTCACCTGCCGGAGACCTACGACGCCGCTGAAAGGAGCCCTTATGATGGTCTTGTCGATCTGCGCCTCGGTATAGGCGATGTCCGCCTTTGTGCTGTTGACATTGTTCAGGGCCAGGTCATAGTCCGCCTGGTTGATGCCCTGTATCTCCAGCAGCTTGCGGTCCCGCTCCTCCGTCTTTTGATAAAGGTCCAGCTGCACTTTGGCCTTCGCCAGCGTGGCCTGGAGATCCGCATCGTTGATCCGCGCAATGACGGTACCCTTCTCCACATAGGCCCCCTCCGGTACATTCAGATAGGTGATGCGCCCGCTGATCTCAGGATGCAGCTCCACATACTCATTGGCCACGACGCTGCCGTTGGCCTCCACGGTATTTTGTAAACTGCGGGAGCTGGCTACGATGACGTCCACGATGACGGGGGAATTGCCTTGAGGCTTTGTCTTTTCCGCATCTGTTTTCTGCCCGCAGGAAGAAAGGATCAGGGAAGAACAAAGAAAGAAGGTTATAAGAACAAGGGCATTGCCCTTCATAAGAGCTGGGTGTAGTAGCCGGACCATTCAATAGATCAGTTTGGTGAATCCCATTAGTTTGAAAGGGCCAAATATAGCTAGTTTTAATTTTCACTAAATTCTTTGGTCAAGGTATTTCTATGAATGGTAAAATGAGCCCAGGCCCCGGATAGAACGGGTCATTTTCAGCCCGTTACAGATACCAGGTCATTAACAATTGATTAATGAATGAATTAAGAAGGAATTAAAAAAGCGCGGGTTTTTAGCCTGAAATGGCAGAAAAGTGATTTTTTCAAGAATTGCAAGTGAAAAGTCACTCTTTTTGAAGAAAGGAAGACGATTTTATATGGGCGGTGAATTTTTGCCTTATTTAGCCTGTACAGCCGGCAGGCTTCTGAAATAGGCTATCTCGAAAGCAGCCATTTTGACCAAACAGCCGGGCATCAGGATCCGCCAGCCGCTGGCCCTTTTATAGTTACGGAAGGCGCATCTGGCCCTCCTCAGCTTTTTGTCCTTCAGCAGCTCCATCGCCAGGATATAGTTCACTCTTGCCGTACATCTGCAGAAACCTTTCTCAAAGAGGCCGTTGAAATGCCTGTTCATCACGCTGAATATTTGCAGGTGCGTGAGCCATCTGGATTGATAATGCTGCCCGGTCCATGTTCCGTTGCTATGTTGTCTGTAGACAGACCATGGCTCGTTAAAATAATACCCTGGCCCCCGGGAAGCCAGCAACAGGAAAAGAGGCCTGTCAGGTGCATTCAGGCTGTTGAACCACGCCGGTGGGTACCCGTCAATAGCTTTTCTCCGGAATACCAGCGATGCCGTGGGAATATGCACATCGCAGATAACATCTTCGAAACGTACCACCTTCTTATGGTCAGGCCCGCAACAGGTTCGCTCATGCCATTGTCCGTCCTGTTTCAATATTCTGGCATCGTGAAAGCAGTATACGTATTCCGGATGGGCCTCCAAAAAATTTACCTGCTCCTGGAGTTTTCTCTCATTGGTCCAATAATCGTCTCCATCCAGTATCGCAACATATTCGCCCCGGGCTTGCAGGATCGTGTGGCTGTTATTTTCCATCATACCCAGGTTTCGCTCGTTGTAAATACCCCTTATCTTTCCGGGATATCGCTGCTGAAAGGATTTTACGATGCACCGGGTTCCATCCGTGGAACAATCCTCTCCTACAACCACTTCGAAATCAAATTCCGTCGTCTGCGACAGGACACTCTCGATGGTCCTCTCAATGAACTGCTTATGGTTATATGTGAAGATGCAAACGCTCAGTTTCATATGTCAGCTCTTTTACAATCCTCGAGTTGATGAACGTGCGGCGAAAATGTTCTATCGTCAGCTCCCGTCTGCCTGCAAATCCCGACAGGTACTCGTGTGCCGCATGCACGGCTCCCATATCGCAGGCAAGGGCCTCCGCCTCTTCGATGGAAGAATAGTATAAGGGATAGTCTTCACCCAGGTACTCGATCACGGGTCGGATCCTGTTGACAATAATGGGAGTACTCCTGGCTATGCATTCGATGACGGTATTGGCGGCCCCCCCATCGCACAAATGGATGAATACAATACTCCCGGCCAGCAAAAGGTCATACTCTTCATTGGACAGATGCTGGCGTATATCGATGCCGCTGAAATCAAACCTTATATTCTTTTCAAAATTCAGCTCATCTCCCAGGTAGCTAAGCGTACCGGGATTTAAAAGCAGTATCTTATTATATCCGGACGCTTTCAGACGTAGAAAAGATGTTATCCGGCGCAGCCAGTTACCTACATGCACTATCTTCTTTCCTGCTTTGAACTTCTCCATATCGAAGGTTGCCAGGGGGAATTCGGTAGGATGTTTCAATGCGGCTACCAGGACGGCCCCATCTGTTTTCGTCCGCACATAGTCTGCCACATACTCCGATAAGGTAAAAATGCCTTTGCACTTTTCAAGGCTTTCCCGGAATTCGCCGCAGAAAAGTATCGAGTCGAGCGTTGCATATTTACCCATAAATGGACATTGGGTCACCGAACTGTGAATAAACCCGATCCAGTCCTCCCGGTACGGCAGAATATTGTTCTTTCTTTTTTCTTCCGTGAAATACCCGAAACTGATGTCGATGTGCCCGTCAAATAATATTCCTGACTCATCGTTATAAGCTTCCAGCGCATCCAATACATAGCCCCACCCGCTCCTGTGTTCACTCCATCTGATCTGATCTTTGATTTTCAGCTTTATCATGCTGTCTTTTTTAAGGTAAAAAAAATGAACGTATAGTCCAGCCCCAGGCAATTGATCACTTTTTCATTACAATCCAGCTCCATATCGCCCATGGGTTCAAATCCGCATGCGACAGCCTGCCGGGCAATCAACTTCATCTCTTCCCTGTTAAATCTTTTAAAAGGATGCCCAAAAGCCATCTGTCCTCCGGCGTCTACCGTCTCCTCCCAATAATCTGCCGAGACGATCAGCAGACCTCCCGGCTTCAATATCCTGTTCATTTCCTGTAAAAACCTGGATGTGTCTACCCCATGTTCGATCACGCTCAGACAGGTCACCGATTCGAATGAAGCGTCTCCGTGAGGAAGATCCGTAATATCTCCATATTCATATTCGATGTTACCGGCTCTTTTACTTTCGTTCATCGTCAGGTTTACGCACTTTAATCTGCTGTATCCGCAAACTTCCAGCTGTGGCAGGATAGAGGAGTAGAATTCACCCCCTGCATCCATTATCGATATGTCTTTTTTGTTATCCCCGAAATGATGACAGATTATTTTCAATGCTGCCAGAGAATCCCAATTCTTGGGAGGGTCCTCATGCAGTGGAAGTTTCTTTTGCCGCAGCTCCGATACAGCATCCTGCCATTCAAAAGCCGATTGCAGGACGGCGTTGTAAAATGTGGGGGCCATTTGTGTATTTTTCATGACAAAGTTTTTTTTGTTCAGTCAAGCTCGATATTTCCCTGTCTCGGGATCTTGATCCAGCCATGCAGGTTGCCTTTCCAGAATCGCAGGCATACCCGCAAAAAAGTGATGCATGTCAGATGACGGTATATTCTCTGAAGAAGCATCAATTTTAATATACCCGCCTGTTCCCTGGCCTGGCGAAGTATATAGTAATTGATAGCGGTATCCACTACCAAAAATAGCAGGTAGCAGATGGCCAGTTCCGCCTTACCCTTCATCAGCAGGTTGCAAATGGCAAAGTAATCCACAAGGATCAGCAGGAAGGGAAGGATGACACGGTACAGCCAGGTATAAGGGACGACGACCCAGGCCAAAGCTTTGTTGGGCTGCAAAAAAAGATGCCTTCCATGCTTCATCAGCCCCTGAATGAGCCCGATGGTCCACCGTATCCTTTGTTTTAAGAACATTTCAATCGTTACAGGGGCTTCCGTATAGGCTATGGCGGCGGCCGCATTTCTGATTACATAATTCCTGCACAACATCCGGATAGTGATATCGCAATCCTCCGCCAGCGTGTCTGTCATAAATCCGCCAACCGCGACCACGTCCCTCCGGCGAAATGCACCCAAGGCTCCTGGCACCACCAGGATGCCGTTCAGCGGCTCGAACAATATCCTGTCATAATCCTGAATGGTGATGTATTCGAAGTATTGCATTTCTGTAATGAGATTTGTCCGGTTGCCCACCTTCACATATCCCGACACGGAAGCCACCCTCTCATCCTGGAAATAAGGCAGTATGATATCAATTGCGTCCGGTCTTACATGCGTGTCCGCATCTATGCACACGATAATATCGCTTTGGGAGGACCTGGTGGCATTGTTCAATGCAGACGATTTCCCTCTATTGGGCTGGTGGATGATACGTACGCGGGGGTGACCGCCAAAAAGATTGTTCACGATGGCCAGGCTCCTGTCTGTCGAGCCATCGTCAACCACTATAATGGACAAATTCTTATAGTTTACTTTCAGGAGGTTGTCCAATGTATCTGCAATCACATTTTCCTCATTGTACATGGGCAGGACGATATCCACCGAAGGAAGGGATACAGGCAAAGTGCGGGGAGCCGTCGATCGCGATCGCCTCTTCGTTATCATCAGCCCGCACCAGACACAAACTTTCAGGGCATAGATCACCAACAGTATTTCAAACACCCACATACACACGCTTGTTAAAAATCTTCAGTTTCTTCCAAATGTTTTTTAATATCTTCTTTATCCAGCCACGCATCACGAAGCTTTTTCCCGGACAGGAGAGGCAGCTGATCCCCTATATGCCTGCTACCCGGCTGGCTGGCGTTCCCATAGCTCATCAGGACCCTGGCTTTTACTTTTGGCCCGAACTCCGTAATGGCAACATAGCTGTCGCCGGCTACGGCTTTATATTTTCCATCACTGTCCCTGGCAAAATATATCGTTCTGTATATGCCATACTGATCCGGACCTCCATTGGCCGGCAGGTCCAGTCCTCCAAGGCGAAATCTGTAAACATCACCCCAGGCGATATCCAGCCTGCCATAATCGTGGATTATCTCCCTGGTCGCCTGGGACAGCAACCTGACGGCTTCCTGCGCATCTTTTAATCCGGCAGGGGTTTCCGTTGGATGTTCCGGTTCCCAGGACCTGCTGTATGCATCGGGAGGCAGCTTGTCAAACCATCGGGTAAACAGGACGCTTCCGTGGCTCTTTGCATCGACACATCTATCCCACGCGCGGAGCACCACGGCGGCCAGCAACGCAATGGAGTCGGGATACCGGTCCACGCCGGCCAGGAGGTCGTCCAGCAGACGGTCCGCAGCTTCCACCCCCGTGTTCTGCTTGTATCCGGCCAGCTTCTCCAGGCTGATAGCGTGATCGTCCAGGATCATTTTGACAGCACGTTGCGGTCGCATGGCCATGCCCCTGGAAGAAATATAGGAAGGATACTTGTCAGGGTCTATCAGCGGTGGATAAGTGCATGTCCAGGGAGGATCATTAGCGTTTTGAATAAACCCGGTCGGCGGATTCAGCAATTTCGGAAGACTGTCATAAGGCAGCATGTCATGCCATATGTAACGCGAGTACCTTCCATCTATCACACCTTTCCAAAAAAGCCAGTCTCCCTCCTGACGGCGGGGCACATTGCCGTCAAACAGATAGGAAATGTTGCCTCCCTGATCCGCATATATGATATTGAACATGGGCAGCTGCATCATGCGCACTGCCGTTTCAAACTGCTGCCGGTTTTCTGCGCGGGCCATGCGATGCCATTCATACAGGACATCCGGGTTGTCCATGCCCGCGATCCGGACAGCATATGCCTTGTCTTCCTGTGATCCGATGACGGGCCCATGACGGGAATAGCTGAATACCACAGCCTGAGTTTCCAGACTCCCATCGCTTTGCCTCACCTTTATCATCTTCCGGATCTTTTCAAAAGGCTGTACTGTGCTGTCCAGCACATATCCGCTGTCCCTCAGGCTCAGCTCATACCGGTCGCACGCGTCGATGGGGTTGACAGTATGGGTCCAGCCCAGATGGTCGTTGAAGGCAATGCTGAGTACGGGGAATCCGACCACCGCTGCGCCGTAAGCATTGAATCCGGGAGAATGGAGATGCGCTTCGAAAAAAGTGAACAGGTCCGCCCAGGGAAGATGAGGGTTGGCCAGCAAATACGCGTGCCTGGACACCGATCGGGAAGGACCTATGGCTATGGCGTTCGACCCCGCCTGCTGTCGCCGGCTCGGCATACCCAGCTTTTCACCGGCGACAAACCTCAGATATACCACCCGGATGGCATGCGACAGGACATCCTCCGGCCTCACGGGTAAAACCTGGCTGTCCTCCTTGCTGATGGCTTTTGGATGCGCTGCCGCATATGCATTGATGCCTTTTGCAAAAGCATCGATACATTCCCTGAATAAAGGCTCCTGCTTTGCATATTGCTTATTCGCCAGCTCCGGGATGCGAAACAACAGCACCTGCTTATCCGAAGTCAGATAATTGGCGCCCCAATATTCCGCAGCCCGCCCACGCGCCTGCCCGTACAGCCGTAAAAGCAGATGGGCATGATTATGCATCTGCGCCCATCCGAACTCATAGTACATACCGGCCGTCGTACGGCTGTAAATATGCGGGACCCCATAGCTGTCCCATAATATCTGGTTCGCTTCTGATTGGGCCTTCACCTCACAGAAGGTCAATGCCCATGACAGACAAATCAAAATTATACGCATAAAAATGGAAAAATTTCAACAGATCAGTTCGCCTACGGTAGATTGGGATGCTTTACACATACCGGCCAGGAGCCTTTTATGCACCTGCATAATATTGTCGATACACGATGCAGGATAGACCCCGGGGTTATACAGCCAGCTGCAGTACAATCCATGCTCATATTCTGCCAAGTGATAGGACAGCGGATAATAACATCCGCCTGCCAGCGGCTGATGGCCGCCGGGCGCTCCGTCTCCCTGCATTTTTCCTCCAGTCATTGCTCTGCTCAGGAAATTGACAGACACATCGCAGTACAGACGCAGGTCCTTGTCCAGCCCCAGCTCGTCATGATCGAAAATGACATACCGGCACGATTCGAGAAATTCCGTGTAACAGTCTCTTACCATTTCATGGATCGTCGAGGCAGGACGGACGGCCTGGAACATATGAATACCTCCCATCAGGAATCCTATGATCGATTCCATCCCGGGTAAAAACCGGCTGGCCACGGGCATCGATATTAAAATTTTATCTTTCCCCTTTAACTGAAGGAACAAGAGGCGCAGGCTTACGAGCACCACCGCCAGCATGCCCGACCTGTAACGAGAGGCCAGCCTCTCCAATCCGGCATACGCCTCCCCATCTATGTGGTAGGAAATATAGGCGGGTCGGATGGTGGCCAAAGCATGGGACAATCGCGCATGATCAGCCTCCCCGCTCCCATTCCCCTCTAACCCGCATCCTGACAGCTTATTGACCCAATAGGCGGCTGCCGCGGCCTTGTTGTCGGTCCGCCATTGCCGCTGCCACTCGCTATAATCCTTCAATTGCATCTTCAATGGCTCTTCCGAAGGCATCCTCCCGGCAAGAAACTGCTCATAAAAAGATCTGAGCTCTTTATAGATCAATGCCTGTGACCATACATCCGAAATAATATGGTGTATCTTAAAACAGAAATAATAAGTGCTTGCTGAAACCTTAAATAAGTAGCTCCTCCACAAAGGGGCCGTGGAAAGGTCCTTAAAGACCTCCATTCCTTCATCGAGAATTGCCGTTACCCGCTTCACAATACCTTCCCTGTCCCTTTCGTCGCTGACATCATAATAGAGAGGAGAAAAATGCTGCTCCGAATAAGGTAGCACATATTGCCTGAGACGGCCGTCTTCCATGCGAAAACAGGTCCTCAGGCTATCATGCCGTCTGGCCAGCCATTCTACCGACCTTTTCAAGGCCTGCAGATCCGGATTTTCCAGCGTAGTATCGAACTTCAATATCTGAGGGGACGAATTCCTCCCGACGTTGTAATGATAGTTCCAGCACAGGGCCTGTTCCCCGGCGGCATCGTAGAAAATAGGTTCATTCACTTCGCAAGCTCTTTATAGGGCTCTCTAACGCAGCCTTCACCGTCTGGAAGCTAACGGTCAGCAAGGTGATGCATAACGCACCTATTCCCGCCATCGGGAATATCCACCAGGATATTTCCGTCCGGTATTGATAATTCTGGAGCCAGTTGTACATGAAATAATAGGAAATAGGCGACGCTATCAGCAGGGATATGAGCACAAGGATGACAAAATTTGTCGACAACAGTCTCCATACGCTGAATACGGAAGCACCCAGCACTTTCCTGATACCCACTTCTTTCATCCGCTGTTCCGCCACAAATGACGCCATGCCGAAGATGCCAAGACAGCTGATGAATACAGCCAGTAACGCAAACACACCGGCCAGTCTGCCCACGCGCTCCTCAGCCGCGAACTTCTGCGCATACTCCTCATCCACGAACGTATAATCGAATCCCGCCGAGGGAGCCGTTTTCCTGAATACATTTGCGATCTTAGAAAGCGCTTCACGCACGCTCATGTTTGGGTTTACTTTAATAAACATCAGCCCGGTATTGCTTTGTAAGTAAAATACGGTAGGATATGCTGGTGTAAAAGGGGAGTTCATGACCATGTCCTTTATCACGCCCAATATCTTGAACTCCCTGGTTGAAGAGCCATTCGTCCATCTGACGGTCTCGCCTACCGGCTGCCTTATCCCCATATATCTGACGGCTGCCTCGTTGATGATAAGCCCTTCGGAATCTATCGCGGAACCTTTTATGAAATCCCTTCCCTGCAGGAACTGCCATCCAATGGTCTTCCCATATTCCTGGGTCACAGGCACGGTCCCAAAGCTTGTCTCCATGGCCGGGTCCTTACCCCTCCAGTCAAAACCACTGCTCATGGAGTATAAACCCGTAACAGGGCTCCCAGATTCCGCCACCTCAACGACGGCCCCCGTAGTCTTCAATTCATTCCTCAGCAGATCCGATTTGCCCGCCAGCTCAGGCGCATCGATGTGCACCGCCAGTAACCCTTCCCGGCTATACCCTACCGGCCTGTTTTTCGCATGCTGCACCTGGCGATAGACGATAAAAGTTCCTATTATCAGCGCAATGGAGACGGTAAACTGTACAACCACCAGCATTTTACGCGCGACAGCCGCGAGAGGTCCCGCCCGGAAAGTTCCCTTCAAAACAGCCACGGGCCTGAAAGACGATAGATAGACGGCCGGATAGCTGCCCGCCAGTATACTGGTGATCAGGACGAAAATAATACCCGCCAGCCAGAACAGCGGATTCAGCCAGGGAATGGAAATATCCTTCCCCGAAATATCATTGAACCAGGACAGGCTCACCGACACCAGTCCGACACATAATATAAAAGCCAGACCGACTACAACGAAGGATTCAAGGAAAAACTGAAAGATCAGCTGACTCCTTAAAGACCCGATGGCCTTGCGCACTCCGACCTCCCTGGCGCTCTTCTCCGAACGGGCCGTGCTGAGATTCATAAAATTGATACAGGCCAGCAGCAGCACAAACGCTCCAATGATGCCGTAAAACCAGACAAATTTCATTCCCTCGCTGGTCACTTCCACCCTGTTCTCGAACTGGGAATGGAGATGCCATTTGCTCATGGGATGGATGAACAGCTCGGGCTTTAACGCAGCCTTTTCCTTACTGATATGCGCCAGCTTCAAGTCCTTTATCTTCGCCGAGACCTTTTTAAAATCATCCTCGCTGCGAAGCCGCACATATATCTCTATAAAATTATTGCTCCAGTCCCCTTCTATGCTCCTGACCCAGTCATTGGTGGACACATACAGGTCCCATGGAACGATAAAGCCCACATTTTTGAATTCAGTATTATCCGGGAAATCCTCATATACCCCCGTCACTGTCAGATCGGCCTTCTTGTCGATGGCGACGGTCTTACCCACCGCCTCCTGCGCTCCAAACATTTTTCTGGCCAGCGTTCCGGACAGCAGGATCGAATTCGGGCGATCCAGCCCCTTCCTCGTGCCGGACAACATTTCCAACGTAAACATCTCCGGCGCCTGGGGCTGCATATACATACCCATGGACAGAAACCTGTTCTCCCCTATGCTAAAACTGTGCTGCTCCGGATCAGTGGACATCACCACATCTGTAAGATCGTCCCTGAACGAGGACGCCAGCTCGGCAGCCAACGGCATGGGATTGCTGCTGCCTGTATATTTCTCTCCATTGTGGATCATTACCTTTCCTATCGTGTCGTAATGCCCGAAATATTTGTTGAACGACAGCTCATCGTATATCCAAAGACCGATCAACATGGCTACGGCCATACCCACCGCAAGCCCCCCAATATTGATAAATGAAAATCCCTTACGTTTGACAACATTTCTCCAGGCAACTTTCAGATAGTTTTTGATCATAGTGAAGGCATTGAAAAATACGATATGCTAAAAAAATGCCATTTTTATAAATAATTGAATTTCCAATAATTAATTCATAATAAAGGAAGGATACCGTTCATTTTCGATACATTTACTGTCCTGTTTTGTCAGGAAGCTTCCCTGATCAGCGCCCTTGCCAGCACATCCGTGCTGTCGATGATCAGCATGTTCCCTACCCGGCTGTCGGTCAGAACTAAGGGTAATTCTGTACACCCCAGGATCACGGCATCGGCCTTCCTGTCCATAAAGAACGACAGGGCCCTGTCCAGGAGCTTCTTTACCTCACAGGAGATAATACCAGGGCTCGACTTGATCCCAAATTCCGGATCATAGATCATCCGGTGGATAACAGTATCCTGAAAATCATAATCAGGGACAATGACCTCATATCCCAATTCCTCCAGCAGATCCTTGTACAGGCCGGTCCTGTATGTACCGTTGGTCGTCATCAATCCTACCCTGCGGACCTCCTTATGCAAAAGGCGGATATATGCACATGTCTCCGTTGGCATGTGTATCAGCTTTACATGACTGTTGATAGCAGACAGCTCCCGGCGGATGATATCAAAGATGGCAGGTGCATGCGAAGTATTGCAGGGCATGCCGATAATGGTAGCCCCCGCATGCTCCAGCTGCCGGATGATCTGCACGATGCTGATGGCAGGATTGACATTGGTCAGACCCAGCAAAAAAGCAGTCCTGTCCTCGATGTACCGGGGAAACGACATCAGCACCACCGACAGATGTTCCTGATCGGAGACGGCCTTGGTATGACGGATGATCTTGTCCAGCAAAGCCTGCCCGGCCTGCGGGCCCATCCCTCCCACAATCCCGATCACCTTGTCGTGTGCGAAGTCCATGAACTTGAAAATTTGATCCAATTCACATTGAACCCACCCGTCGTCGCATAGATACGCAGAGTCTGAATGCCCGCGGACAGCTGAATAGGCGCCGTCACGGATGTCCAGTTCTGCCACCCCTTCGTCGCCGCAATGTTTATTGTCGTCAGCAGCTTCTCGTCCGAATAAAACTCCAGCTTGCCGCCCCCTTCCATGCTGGCCACCCTGAATGTCGCCATAAACGTCCCGCCATTAACGACATTGACCTTATAATCCATCCAGTCCGTGGCATCGATAAATCCTACATTATGCCCGCCTCCGGTGTCCAATGTCTTTTCTACCTGGACGCCACGCATGGTATTATAATCTTCCGCCCTGACGGTAGATTGCTCGTCCTTCCCAATGACAGCCAGCAACTGCTTCCTTCGCTCGGCTTCCGCAAACAGCCGTTGACAGGTTGCAATATCCCTGTCTGTTTTCCAGGCAGAAAAATGCAGCTCCTGCCCTTTCATATAATTATCGTACGCCTGCCGGGCGCTGTCCATGCCCAGATACAGATCGGCCAGCATGACATAACACAGCGACGAATCAGGATACAGGGAGATATCATCCTTCAGCAATAGTTTTGCCATTTCACTCTCTCCGCCATACCTGAAATGATTTACCAGCATGATCTGGCCGTGAAAATCCATCTTACCCGCATTGGTCAGCTGCTTCCTCCGCGCCAGCATTCCCTCTTTTCCATGTTTGTCGTATTCCCTGAGAAGACTAAGTGAGAGACTCGGATACTCGTCGAAATTGTAAAACGGCGATTGCAGGAATCGCTGGATCGACAACCCGGCCGTCAGCTCGCATAGTCTGGAGATCATGGATTTTCCCCGGTCGCTATTCGTCATGAATACAAACCCTCTCTTTTTCTTCACCGAATAGAACATTTGATTTTTATACCCCGGCTTATTGCCTCCATGTGCAATGATGATATCCCGGTCATCCTTGATCACTTCGAAGCCAGGCCCATAGAACAGGGACGAATTTTCCACCCTGATCAGCGGGGTCAGGATATCCTTTACACGATCTTCCGAAAGATGCTTCCCGTCAAATAAAGACAGGATCAGGGTAGCGTAGTCCTCAGCGGTGAAATGCACACCAGCAGCAGGAAAAGTGCCGGTGTTCTTAAATACGCGCTGGTTCCCGAAAGTTTCATGCCCGGTGGCATAATTGTCAGGCATCTCGTCGGTGTATTTCAAGAAAGTATGCTTCAACCCCAACGGCTTCAGGACACGCTGGGTCACATATTCCTCATAGGTCTGATGCAGTATGACCTCGATGACCTTGGAAAGATATTGATACCCTTCGCCGGAATACACGAATTCTGTCCCGGGGTCATACAATATCTCCAGCGTGTCAGGATTATGCTCGTCAATCCAATTCTCCAGTCCTGAAGAATGACTCAGGACCATCCGGGATGTGATCCGCTTGTACCTTGGATCATATTCCAGCTGCTCATCCGGCAGATATTCATACATGGGTTTATCCAGATCCAGCTTTTTTTCGTCCGCAAGCTGGTAAGCCACAAAGGCCAGAAAACTTTTCGATAACGAGCAGCCGTCGAATACAGTCTCCTTTGCCACCTTCTCCTTATCCCCCACTCTTCTGATCCCATAGGGATGAAAATAGACGATCCTGCCGCTGTCGATCACCGCAAGCGACATCCCCGGGATGCCAATATCATCCATCATATGCTCCACCTCTTTGTTAAAGGCGTCGACATTCACCATCCGGCCGTTGGAAGAAAAGGCGCTCTGTGCCACGGCCCTTCCTACCATACTCAGGCAGCATAAAATAGCAATAATAATGGTCAGCAGCGTGCTGCTCGCCTGCAGAACGGAAGCTGGCCGCTCTTCACGAAGGCGTCCGATCTCCTCCGCCATCTGCTCCAGAGTGTGATCAAAATACAGACGGAATGGCAGGTCCACGTCAAATGTATTCTTAACCCGCTGATTACAGCGTATTATCAACAACGAATGTCCACCCAGATCGAAAAACGTTTCATTCATGCCGATCATATCCATACCCAGGACATCCTCCCATATCTCAGCCAGCTGCTTTTCCACCTCCGTCCGGGGCGCAACATAGTTCTCTTCCGCCTGGTACAACGCCATGCCCTTCTTTAACAAGGCATTTCTATCGGCCTTCCCATTGGAGGTCAACGGTATCTTGTCTATCTTGACGATAACAGACGGCACCATATGATCGGGTACCCTATCTTTCAACGTTCGTCTCAGATGTGATATATTCAGGGAAGGATTTTCAGGTACGATAAAAGCCAGCAGCCGCCTGTCATTCTCCTGTCCCCCAGCGGCCAGGAGAACAGCTTCCTTCACTCCCTCGCATTCTATCAATACATGCTCCACCTCGCCCGGCTCCAGCCTGAATCCCCTCACCTTCACCTGATCATCAGTACGGCCAAGGCAGATGATATCGCCGTTGTCCAGATAATAACCAATATCACCTGTTCTGTAGATGGTATCATACTCTTTCTGGCGTATATATGGCAGGAGAGGGTTGGGGCGGAACACTTTCCGGGTGAGCTCCTCATTCTTCCAATATCCTTTTCCTACGCCTGTCCCGCCTACACATATTTCCCCCTTCATTCCGATGGGACACAGGTTTCCATTCCTGTCCAGAATGTAAATATGCGTATTCCTCACCGGCTTGCCGATGGATACCAAATGTTGTCCTGCCCCCGGCGCCTCCACTATATGATGGGTCACATCGTCCGATGCTTCCATGGGACCATATGCATTCA
>Ga0157372_10001424_pt1 | contig 25823 bp, 15 predicted proteins | sample C55metaG_FD_115307 | JGI IMG/M metagenome (GOLD analysis project Ga0157372, IMG submission 115307) | Corn rhizosphere microbial communities from Kellogg Biological Station, Michigan, USA - C5-5 metaG | ecosystem: Host-associated > Plants > Roots > Rhizosphere > Soil | place: USA: Michigan...
CCGTGCTTCCCCATTCCTGGGCTGTGTTCACAGGTGAAACGCCGGGCACTAATGGGATCAAAGCTCTTCTTCGAGAAACTAACCCAGCACTTTAGAGCAGGATGATGAGCATGACGGTTGTTAATGAGAGCTCCGCACTAAGAACTGGACCCTTTTTGTTCATCCAAATTGGGGTCATTGCGTATTATGGGGATTTATATCAACCACGCTGGATCTAACCTCGGGTTGCCGACTAAGTACAGCTTTTTTGGCTCCAATATCAGAAACCTTCGATATCCGAGTGTCGTAACTATTTCCTTATTCTACCTTGCCTACGCTATGTGCTTGATAAATCTATCCGGGAACATCGCACATTTTCGAGAAGCTTGTGGTTGTCGCGCAACTCGTGTTTGTTGGGCACGCCGTTTGACTGCATCGCTCACCGTACCGCTATACGACTAAGGGAACTCTATTCGATCCAGCGCAAGAAACGCTGTTCAGGTGATCTTTCTAATGCGCTCACGATATGAGAGGGCAGGGTGACCTTGACAATCTCCGCGTGATTCATATCTCAAAGGCGCATGAACAATGACATCCTGACTTCCAAATCATCCGCCTGGAATCTAGTAGAGCCTGCGTGCGTCTGGGTCAAACGTTGAATTGAAGTTTCAACATACTAGGTTAATTGTCTCACCTTCCCGCATTACTAACTCATTCACCAGATTAACCTGGACATAGTTCCCTTGTTTTTTCACTGTACATAAAACAAGAATATTGTCGGGGCCAGTTAACGTAGCTTTAGGAACGGTGGGTTGCTTGCCGTGAGTACCAAGAATCAGTTGCCGGAGTGCGAGTTGGCCATGCTGGCACTCAAGCCTGGAAGTGAGAGAGCCACTCTTGCGATGTTGTTCGTACTGTCCCCATGCTGAACCGGCGGCGAAAAAACAACGGAACTTTTCTGCCGGCAGGCGTGGAGAGAAAGTCAAACTGGCTTCGACCGCTGAGTAGCGAAATCCGGTGAGAGCCAAGAAGACCGAGTAGCTTGCCATCGCACGGCTATAGTGATGTCCCCACTCAATCTGATCCCACGGATTTCTGCGAACGCCGTCATAACGATCGCTGATCGCTTTTACGATTGCTAATCCTTCTTCCACAAGTCCTCGATAGATCAGGTGTGCCGCAACTTGATATTCGACGCCCGTCCAAACTTCATCCGAATAAACGAATGGCAAAGCTGGGCGGCCGCCGTTGGGCCACGAGCACAACAATAGCCCCTTGTCATCATTAACTGCATAAATGCGCTGTGTGTTGGCATGCCGCCAGAAATCATGTTTGAAGTTGTGGCGATAAATCGACATCAAAGTTTTTCGAATACGTGCGTGCTGCAAACCAATATCCAAGCCCAACACATCGGCGAACCATTGTCCCAGCATCTGGTCGGATAAACACCCCTCGCCATATTGATACTTGAGTTGTCCATCGCTCAGTACTCGACCCTTCCAATCTTCTTTATCGTAGGGCGGCATGGGACGAATGTCTGTGACTGGCGTGATTTTCTGAATGTAGAAATCACCATTCCACAGCTCTTCAATCTTTCTGGCACCTTTTTCTCGAATTTCACGATATCTTGCAGCCGCATCTGCGTCTCCGACGGCGGCAGCCATCAACTCACCTGCCTTCAACGCACCAAGATACAGTGTGGTCATCATCGTATTGGGGCCAAAGAACTCGATGTCATAGGTGTTATGCTGTTCCCCCTCCATGACTCCATCTTTGTCTGCATCCCAGAATTTCCAGGCAAACTCCAGAGCACGTTTGGCATTCGGCCACATCTTTCGAAGGAACGCACCGTCACCTGAAATCTGCCACTCTCGGTAAAGCTTGATAATGCAGCCCATTTGCCCGTCGGCCGCAGGGAAATAATCCCATTGCTTGATGTCGAGCGGCACCATGGACCGGAACGCCATGCTGTCATCGCTGCGCATTTCATGCAGGAAATCAGTATTGCGCGCGGAGCGCTCCAGTTCCGGAAAAAGGAAGGCCACCGCCTGTACGTAATTCCACACATGCGAACAGTTCATCCAGCCATTGTGCTGGTCGTCTCCACATCCTTCGAAAGCAAAAAATTGTTTATCCTCGAGCAACATGCAGGTATTGGTGCACAGGATTGACGCTTGAGTGGAGACTGCCTCGAGTACATACCCAGGCAGACTGCTGGAAAAAAGTGTGCCCGCAAAAGAACGCGTCTTGCGTTCAAGTTCCGGCAGTCGTGATGCAGTATGCAAGGCCACATCCCAGGCGCTCTTGAAACGAGTCCCGTAATAGTTGGTCAATCTTTTCCCCTTCATCTGCTCGTCTTCCGCATGCCAATAATTTTCCCGGACGGGAAAATACCAAGCCAAGATGAAAGTAATCATTGTCGACTCGCCGGAAGCCAGCCGCGCAGATGGCGCCAAGGTTGCATATTCGGACCTGCCATCAGCTGAGGCCTCGGGCGGTGTGGAATCGCGAAATTTGCCATTCGCGAAAAATTCATCCACCCATTTCTGATAAGAATCCCACCATGCCCAGGTCCCCCAACTTGCGCGCGCGGAGTAAGTGGGAGTTGTCGTAAGCAGGGCCATTGATCCATACAAAGGATCGCCAGCGGAATATTTCTCTGTGGTGAAATCCAAGCCTGCTACTTTCACGCTGCCGGTTTGTTCATCCCGTATTCTGTTCAGGTTTTTTCCAAATCCGGGATGTTCGTTACTGTCGAGAAACGCCTTTCCGTCATAACCAACGGGATTCAGCAAGGAGAAAGCCAGCGATACTTCGACTGCCTTGCTACTACGGTTAGTTAACCGATATTGGAAAACTGCCACCGGCAGACTGGAATCATCGACATTGAGCGGGATGAAAGGAGTGAATGCCTCAAGTGACACAGTCACGGGAAGCAAATCATCCTCAAAATCCACCTTGGCAATTGGGTACATACCGGTGAATCGTGCCTTTTGGAAATGTGGAAGGCCCTGGCCCGACTCACGGTTGTAGCCGTTCCAGCCACGAAACGGCGGCTGCAATGGACCTTCCACTACGCGTAGCGCAGCTGCGCCACCCTCCGGCTTCACCCGCAAAGCCACAAAGCTGAAGGGCAAAATTCTCCTCTTAGCCGGCCGGTTGAAAATTTCCCAATCGCGCAATTCGCCGCGTCCACCAAGAGAGACCGAGCCGCTACCGATTCCTCCCAGAGGAAAAGCTATCTCGCCGGCGTGCGCGTCACTGTAGGAACGCTGCACGTGTCCGCTCGCCAACAGTGTCTGACGGTCGTAAGGAATCCTCGAATCCGATTCTGATTGATATGTCCGCGGGGGAGGCGCAGTCGGCTGTCTTTGGCCGTGGAGCGCCGCTGTCCCCAAGGCTGCAGCAGATGTAGAAAGCAGAAACTGCCTGCGACTGACATCAGACAACTTCTTCATAAGAGCCTCCGCTAAGTGATGCGGTTTCGTGGTGACTACCTTAGGGTGATTACCGTGCCATCCCGTCGTCTTCTGGCCCGCCCGGAATAATCAAAGTTCGGCAAACCGTTTGGGATCGGAAGTTTCATCGCGAGTTTTCGTCAACTTCAATGCCTAGTCCGGGCTTCTCCTGCGCCAGCTTGTATGAAAGAGTTCAATACGTCACGACGGCATAACCAATATGCCTCCACTGGAATTTTGATCGCCAAATCGTCCCACTTACGACATTCTACGGAGGATCTTGCGGATCTATGGAGTGCGTGGAATTCCCTCGATGCGGAGCGTCACGATTTGGAAAGGCTTGATGACAACTGTTGTCGTGCGAGCGATGAATTGGATCTTTTTCTGATTTTCCTCAACAGCACTGCACTTCCATGCTGCAGCGATATCCAGTCCCGGTAGCTCAATATTGACGGTTGCGGACTGGCCTCCAGTCTCGAGCAGCCGCAAAATGTAACCCTTGCCATCTTCCGCCAGCTTCCAGGTCACCAGATTCACATTGGCCTGATCGATGTTTACGAATGAAGTTTCTTTTCCGGAAAGCGCCCGACGCAAGAACACTGCCTTGTCATTCGGCCTAATCTCATCAATCTCTAGCGGAGTCATCGCGGCCCATCCCAAATGACCGCTTTCAACCGGTGAAAACGTCTTAGCCGATGACAACACATACCTGAAAGTGAAAGCGCCTCCCTGCCCAGCAGGATACCCTTCAGGCGTGTAGTTGCTCATAATGTAGGAGAACACTGTTCCCGGCCGATTGCCGAACTTCTCTGGCCAGACGCCGCGCGCGATATCTCCGAAAGTGACCATGGGAGCGTCCACCGGCACCAGCGTTGCTGTTAAACCATTCTCTTCCGTGTTTACCCAATGCTGCACCGTGAACCACTCCAGCCCGGCGCCGGGCAGGAGATCATGGCGGACATCGACAAATCCGTTCTGGGTCTCATAGCGGACCTGCGGATTCTCCATTGCAAACGGGAATGCGAAATACGCCGCCTCTTTGGAGTACACGTCTTTCTTTTCAATATGGTTGATGAACTCGATTTTCTTCTGGGTATCAAAGAGCCGAACCTCGGTCTGAATGCGTGGGGTGTTAGTCGCCGACGATTCCAGGATAGCGACCGTGCCAAACGGCTTTTTAGAAATGGAGACGATGCGTCCGTCCGCGCTTGGATGCGGGGTTAACCGAGGCACAGGAGACGCCGTGCCATACTGCACCAAGCGGTTGGGCAGTTGATCGCCTCCAGTGACATAAAAATACTGATTGAACCGAAAGTTATTACGAGTATCAACCAGTTCCCTGTTCAGCTCTTTGTCGAAGATGCTGCGGACGGCGCCGCTCGCGGCGTCGAGTTCAATGCGGTAGAAGGGACTCTCCAGCACACCGCCGTTTGAAGGCGGCGTGCTGGGCGCCTGCTGCGTGGGGGCGGGCCGGAGCCCGAAACATTTGTAACCGACCGGAGGAATATCTTCAGCGAGAAAACGGACGTGATCATAAGTCCGGCCGGTCGAGAGAACTTCGTAGGACACATACCGATCATTGACCAGATCGAACGGAGCAAGACCTTTATCGAGATCAGTCTCAACTACTTCGCTTCGTTTCCAGTTCAGAGAGTTGAATACCACCAGAGTTCCGGACGGCTGGTCGATGGCATCCGCGATTGCCGCCAAGGATCTGCCTAGCGAGAAGTCGATCTGCCGCTTGGCATCTTCGCCTCGGAACGTCTTCAATGCCCCCTGACGAATACTCTGTTCACTTTCAGGATCGGTAACGCTCTGAAATGCCTGCCAGGTGTGCTCGTCAACCAACAGCAGGTCCTTCCATGCCTGGTCAAGGCTATTCTGATCAGGACGTACCACCGGGTTCACCAGCGTGCTGATGGTTGAGAACTTTTCCGCCGACAGAACGCGCTGCTGGCCCTCCCGCGCTACAGCCGTCAAGTGCGCATTGGCCACCATGCCGTCTTCCCAGAAAGGACCACCGTCGCCGCGTTTTACTGGAATCGAGTCTCCTGCCTCTTTTGCGATCTTCGTGAGGGCCTCCGGGAAACCCGAATATTCAATCCGGGGATACTCGTAAGTCTGATTCCATTCTCCCGCCAACCGCGCCTGCTCCGGAAACAAATCGGTGTTCTCTACCTGAGTCCCAAACATCAGAACGGTATTGGGTTTATAGTCAGGCCGGTCATAGGCTTGTAGAAAACGTGGCAAAGCGTCGTGACCTGTGGCGACTTTTGGCGGCAAGCTGAACACACTTCCCATCTGGTGATAGTGACGGGAATACCATGTCAAAACCCGTCCGCCGTCCGGCCCTTCCCACCACTGCGGCGAAGCTTGGTGAAAGTGGTTGTATAGCAGAAAGGGAGCGCGATAGGCATCGCTGGCTGCAACGAAGTTGCGCAGTCCGGCTGCGGCCATGACCGACGCGTACGACCAGGACAAGTTAGGAACATCGTTGATCAGGGAGAAATCAAAGGGAGTTCCGTACTTGCGGGAAAAGTCGGCCGAATAGTAAAGCGAGCGGATCAAGCCTTCAAGGCTCGAAAAGCCTGTGAAGTTGCTGGCGTAGACAGCTGGGACCAGAATTTTTCGCTCCTTAACCGCTTCCAGAAAACGTGCCTTCTGCTCGTCGCTGCGCCCATTCATGAACTGTTCGACGATCCAGGAACCGTCCAGGTTGAAGCGGAATGCCGGGTTCTGCTGAACCATGGCAATTGCTTCATCGACGGTGCGGCTCTGCAGCTCGGCCACCTTCGGCACATAGTCGGAGTAGCCCACGTCCAGATGGAGGTTCGGGGCAAGAAGAACGGTCCACTTGCGGGCCTGCTTGGCATGATAAGGGAAGCGCTCGGCGTGCCCACCGGATTCAATTTCTACGTTACCATCCTCGGTCCAGTGGTTTTCAGGAATAGCAAATTGCAGTTTTTGTTCCCCAAAGTCGCGATCCAACTGGTAAGACAACGGGAACTTTCTCTGCCCAAGAATGAGGGTGACTCGCGCGTTCGTCGGCATCCGGGAGCTGCTCAAATACACATCGACGAGTTCGTTGAGCTGACCTCCTGAGCGTTGGTAATAAATTGTGGGGAGGACTGAAACTGACATTTTGGACTGTCTCACAGCCGTGTGCCTCAACGCCAGTGCGTCGTAGACAATGCCCGAAGCGCCCGGCCATGGGAAACCGGCAGGCTGTGAATCATCACGAGGGCCCGGCTCTTCAAGCGCGGTGAGGACCAGAGTATTCGCGCCCTTCACCAAATAGTGCGTAGGCAGATCGCACTGAATATTGTCAGTCGAATAAAAAGGAAGGTAGAAAACGGATTCGTCTCCCGCCGAGTACGCGAGTTTCGGGTGCTGATAAAACCATCCGCGGTGTCCATTGATTGAAATTTCGAGCCAAGGCAGGCGTGGACTGTAAGACAGCAGCGCCAGGTCGAGACGATACCCGCCGCTGGGCGCGTTCTTGAGGTCAAATCGAATGGTGAAGGGATGCCGCCGATACCCTGCCTTCCCGTTCGTTGTGCCAGCTTGAAACGGTAGCCAGTCCTTTCTTATATCGCTCCGGCCTACGACAAAAACCGGGTCGCTTGTAGGGTCGGAATATATCTGCGGATCTAACTTGCCTCTGACAAATTCACCCGAGGATTCATCGAACTTACCGATTTGCCAGAGAGTCTGCGCCTGGGATTGTTCAGTTGAATTGTCCAGACATGTTCCACATCGCGATTGCGCCTGGCCAGCAACCGATTGGGCAAAAACAATCACTGCCAGGACTCCGGCGAGCATTATCGCCTCGCGAAGATTCCTCACTAAAGGAGCAGGATTAAGGAGCAAAGACATACCAGGAGAATTCTTTAATCAGGTAATACCTGCATAAATAATGCGTACAAGTAATAGCAGTATCTTGGAAAATATGTCAATCATAATCGCCTGACAGCGAGTCGCTGTGGCAAATATAAATCCTTAATATAAAAGGAATAATTTATATAGTTGACACATTCTAGAAGTCGCACTTATCCTCTGGGCGGGCCATTTATGTTGGTAATACCAATTTAAACACAGTGCGATATTGGACCTCTGGAAACATATGGGTCCCACCAATCAAGGTCGATCTGCGAGCGTGATATGGGAAAAGAAGTGTTCTTGTATTGGCCAGGAGACGGCCGTGAGGTCCCCAATGAACTTGCACGGCCAAGTATTGTAACGGCTACCCAACAATTGGAAAGGGCCCTGCGGAAACTGGGCCGCGAGCCGCGGTTGGTCGAAGATTTCATTTCCAAACCTCATGAGTCGATTGAAAAACTTGGGCCAATCGATGCTCCGATGATTGCCGTTTGTGTGCACTGGTTTTATGCGACGCACACTACAGAGGGTGTTGTTGGTAAGCAGAATCCGTTGTTATTGGCGAGCAACTTTTCTGGACAATGGCCGGGCCTCGTGGGATTGCTGAACACAGCCGGGTCCCTGGAGAGCCTGGACCGGCCTTTCTCACGCATTTGGACTGATTCCAACGATTGGTCACAGGATCAGGAGTTCATGGATCGTCTCGCAAGCTGGTGTGGAACCGGACGCATTGAATATCCAGAAAAAGGTATCTCTTATACCTTTCACGCTTCCTACGATAGTGCCAGCATTGCACGCCGTTTGGCAGAGCAGATCCGTAATCGCCGCATTCTGATTTTAATGTTGGGCGACACTTCCATGGGAATGATCAACGGATACTTTGGTCCGAGGCTTCTTCATCGATATGGATTTGCCGAACACAAAATTGATCAGGCTTGGATCATTCACCGGGGAACGCAAATCGCCCACGGACGTATCAATGATGCTTTCAACTTCGTCCGCGACAAAGGAGTCATTTTTCACTGGAAAGAGAACCGCGCGGCCGATTTCGACGAGAATGCAACACGTGAGCAACTCCGCGATTATCTGGCAGTATTGGACTTGGTGCGAGAATACAAATGCGATTGTCTCGGGTGGCAGTATCAGCTTGGGCTTATTCCTTTAAGACCTCCTTCAGACTTTTCCGAGGGGCTATTCAATTCGGTGTGCCGCCCCGAATCGAACGGTGACACCATTAGCTGCTCAACCGAAGCCGACCAGGGCAACAGCATCCCGATGGAGCTGATGAAAAGAGTCTTGAAAGAAAAAGGTTTGCACCAGGAAGTTTTCTTTCATGACATACGTTGGGGTGGAAATTGGGAGGGACGTTTCATCTGGGTGTTGCTCAACTCTGGATCAAGCGGAGCTTACGCGTTCAACCACGATGCCAACACCCTTCGCGGAGTCCACTCTTACCGCCAACCTTCCCTTTATTTTCCCACTCCTGGAGGCACGTTTGCCGGCGAGAGCCTCCCGGGAAAAATCACCTGGGCGAGAAGCTACATTCGCAAAGGTGAATTGTGGATGGACATCGGAAAGGGAGAAGTGGTAAAGCTGCCTCCTGAAGTTCGCGACGAGTGGTGGAAGGGGACGACCAGAGAATGGCCGTTGATGGCGGCTGACCTGGGGGTGTCCCGCGACACGCTGATGGCGCATTATTTCTCCAACCACATCGCGGTCGCTTATGGAGATATATACGGTGAGTTGATCGCTCTCTCGCAGGAACTTGGATTTCGGGTGCGAATTATCTCCGATGCAAGTTAGAAAGAGATGAAGCGGTTTGCCGTGTTCTTCAAACTACTCTTCCGCACAGAATAATTGGATTTGATGAACATCAATGTCGCTCAGACTAGATAAATCGTCGCCAATTTCGGGCGGGTCAATTGCATACATCAAGAATCGAGCGATAACCCGGTTCCGCTTTGTCGCTACTCTGGCGCATGTTCCCTTTTTCTCCCGACTACAAAGCCTGTTCGGGCTCATGGCGGTGTTGCTGATCGCGATCGTTACCAGCCCTCATTCCGCACACGGAGGACTGCTCTTTTTAGAATCTGGAAATATCACCGACATTCTCCGTCAGGTTTCTGAAATTGGCATCATCTCTCTGGGGATGACACTGGTAATCCTCACTGCCGGAATTGATTTGAGTGTAGGAACGACACTGGCGTTGTCATCTTCAGTTGTCGCGTTGATATTGACCCGTGTAACGCTGGCCGTGTCGCCGCCGGTCGCCATTTTTTCCGCGCTGTGTATGGCTGTTACTGTTTCCTTGTTTGTGGGCTTACTCAACGGATTTGCCGTTGCACAACTACGAGTACAGTCCTTTATCGCAACCCTGGCAACAATGATCGGCGTTCGCGGATTGGCTCGCTGGCTCACATCGAATAGCAATATTGATATCGGTTTTGGAAATGACCTGGCTTCAGTATTTGCGTATACGCTGTCAACCAAACTGGTCGTTATAGGTAGCTACGTATTTTTATCGGTGGCAATGGCGCTTTTGCTTTCAAGAACCGTTTTTGGCCGACACGTGCGAGCGGTCGGTGACAACGAAAAAGCGGCACTCTATGCCGGTCTCCCGATTAAAAAGGTCAAACTACTCGTTTACACCTTGAGTGGAGCTCTCGCTGGGTACTCCGGCGTGCTTCATGCCGCCCAAAACCATCAAGGGAATCCAAACGCAGGCATGGCCTACGAATTGGAAGCGATAGCCGCCGTAGTTATCGGAGGCACCAGCCTGGCAGGCGGACGTGGTTCAGTCTCGGGCACTGTGATTGGCACGCTCATTATGGGCATATTGACAAACGTACTTCGCCTCAACAATGTCGATACTAATGTCGAATTGATGGTGAAAGCGGTGATCATTCTGGGAGCGGTTTGGTTACAGAAGGCCTGGAGAAGAGAGACATGATCAAGAAAATCATTGGACTAACAGTAGTTTTGCTGGTGTCAATCCTTGGCCCGGGCTGCAATCATAAACAAGATCGCAAACGCTACTTTGTCGCTTTCAGCCAATGCAATAACGCCGAACCCTACCGCTCGGCGCAGAATCAACTTATGCAGCGCCTGTTCGGCGAGAAAGGCGATGTGCGCTTAGTTATCGCCGACGCGCAACAAGACAGCAGCAAACAAATTGCTCAGATCGAAACCTTCATTCGTCAGAAACCCGATTTGTTAATTGTCGCTCCCAACGAGCGAGCGCCTCTCACGGAGGTGATGGGGAGAGCGATGGCAGCGGAGATCGCGGTCATTTGCCTGGAGCGTGACATTTCTCAGCCCAATTACACGACGTTCATCGGCGCAGACAACAAGGCGATCGGCAAGATGGCGGGAGAGTTTATTGCTGACGCGCTCAAGCGGAAAAATGGCACGCCCAAGGGGACAGTTGTCGAGATTCGAGGGCTATTGGGAGTGGAAGCTGAGATGGAAAGGTATAACTCGGCCCATGAAGCGCTCCGTCCGTATCCGGAAATCCAATTCGTGCACGAGGCCGTGGCGGACTGGCTGCAAAGTAACGCCCGCGAGCGCATGCTGGAAATCCTTCGCGCGGAACCGGAGATTGACGTAGTGTACGGTCACAACGACCCAATGGCCGTGGGCGCCTACATTGCCGCCCGCGAATTAGGCCGGGAGAAGCAGATGATCTTCATCGGCGTGGATGGCCTGGGTGGTCCTGCTGGGGGGATTAAAAAAGTGGATGACAAGGTTTTAGCGGCAACGTTCTACTACCCCTTGTGCGTGGACAAAGCCGTAGAAATCGCCGAACGCATTCTGCACGAGCCGGGATTCCATCCGGCCAAACAATACATTCTGCAACCACAGAAGATTACGGCCGAGAACGCAAGCGAAATGTATAAGAAACTGACCTTTTGATTATGGCCACTCTCCTCGAGGCGCGCGGTATTAGCAAGCGATTCCACGGAACGCAAGCTCTCTGCGACGTTGATTTTTCGCTGGAAGAAGGCGAAGTACACGCGCTTACCGGAGAAAACGGCGCCGGCAAGAGCACGCTAGCCAAGATCCTCGCCGGAGTCGTGCCGCCGGATGCGGGAGAAATTTTTCTCTCGGGTAAGAAAGTTGTTCTCGATAACCCCTTGCAGGCGCGCAAGCTCGGTATCGGCATCGTTTTCCAGGAACTGGACCTGTTTCCGCATCTCACCGTGGCGGAAAACATTGCTATCGCAAATCCGGCAACGGGAGAAGGACAACTGGTTCGATTTCGTGATCTGAATTCCTGGTCCCGTGGGTTTCTTGAGCAAGTGGCACTGAGCGTTTCGCCCGACGCCCTTTTGGGAACTCTCTCCATCGGACAAGTACAGCGTGTCGCCATCGCGCGCGCATTGAGCATGAACGCTCGCGTGCTGCTGCTCGATGAACCCACAAGTTCCCTCAGTGATGATTCAGTGGAGTCGCTGTTCGCATTGATCGCACAACTTAAGAATAATGGCATGGGGTTTGTCTATGTATCGCACAAGATGGAAGAACTCCGCCGGATCACCGACCGGATCACGGTTCTGCGCGATGGGCACTTGATCGGGACGCGGCCCACGAAGGAACTGAGTACCGATGACCTGATCTCTATGATGATCGGCCGCAAGCTGGATCAGAGAGAGCGACCACAACGCGGGATTACACCGAACATAGCTTTGGAAGTGGCAGGACTTAGCACGGAATTTCTTTCAGATGTGAGCTTTCAACTTCGCAGCGGCGAGGTGCTGGGAGTAGCGGGCCTGGTCGGCGCCGGGCGCAGTGAGCTCGGAGCCGCTTTATTCGGGCTTCGGCGGATTCTGTCAGGCACGATTAAGTTGAAGGGCCACGCGTTCCATGCTTCAGGGCCGGCTGAGGCAATTCAGCAAGGGCTCTGCCTCTTGCCCGAGGACCGCCGATGGGAAGGCATCTTTCCGCAAATGTCGGTCCAGGAGAACGCAACGATTGCGATGCTACAGCGGTTACAGGGCGTCAGGTTGCTTCAAAATGAGGCGGAGAGTTTCGCACCCTTTGAACAGACGCTTGCGATCTCGAGTTCGCCCCATACGGCGATTTCGAACTTAAGCGGAGGTAATCAGCAGAAAGTCATTCTTGCGCGCTGGCTGATGGTAAAACCGTCCGTGCTGTTTTTCGACGAACCCACAAGAGGCATCGATGTCGCTGTTAAGCAACAGATTTACAGCATCATTGACGATCTCGCCGCGCAGGGAAAAACGGTCATTCTGGTGAGTTCCGAATTACCGGAACTGTGGCGTTGCTGTGACCGAATTCTGGTCCTGCATGAAGGTCGGCAGACAGGCATTGTCCGCACGGAAGACACGACTCAAGAAGAAATTTTGCGATTGGCTACCGGCACATTGGCAACAGCCTGAGTCGTAATCCAAACATGATTCATTGAAAGAAGGACATTGATGTTCCTCATTACCAAGGGCAATCATAACGTTTTCACCCTATTCGCGTTTATTTGGTTTTCCACGCTGATAGCCAGCGCACAACAGGTAAAGCAGTCTGCAAAACCACAAACTCCTGAAAAACCTTTCATCACGCTGAAGGCCGACACTCGCGACCCCGGTAAACCGCTGGTTCATTTCTGGAGCACGACCGTCGGCGCCGGCCGGGCAAATGAAGGATTGCGGGCAAGCTGGCAGGAGCATCTTCGGCTTGCCGCGTCCGTGGCCGGATTTCGTTACGTACGCTTCCATGGGCTCTTTCATGACGACATGTTCGTCTATCGGGAGCAAGACGGGAAGCCGATTTACAACTTTCAGTACATCGATGATGTTTTTGATCGCATACTAGATGCCGGAGTACGGCCATTCGTCGAGCTAAGCTTCTCTCCGGCAGACCTGGCAAGCACGAAGAACACCGTCATGTGGTGGAAAGCTAATAGCTCTCCACCGAAGGATTATCGGAAGTGGTCTGATCTTGTGAGCGCTTTCGCCAAACATTGTGTCGAGCGCTACGGCATCGATGAAGTTAAAACCTGGTACTTCGAGGTTTGGAATGAGCCAAACCTGAATGCGTTCTTTGAAGGAACGAGAACACAATACTTTGAGCTTTACAAAGTTAGTGCTAAGGCGCTCAAGCAGGTCAATGCGCAGCTTCGTGTCGGAGGACCAGCGACCAGCAACTTTGTTCCTGATGGGCGCTTCGACGGAGAGGTGGCGAACGACTCTCAGGCAATCGAACTCAAGAGCAATGTGGATATTGATTCAATTCCCTGGCACCCGATCTGGGTTGAGACGTTCCTCGATTACTGCCACCGAAACCAGCTACCGGTCGATTTCGTCTCTGCGCATCCCTATCCAACCGATTTCATTGTTGATGAAAAGGGTGTCGGAAGATACCTTGTCCGGTCGGTGGACTCGACGCGAGATGATCTTCGAACCATCCGAGACGTTGTTGATCACAGCCCTTACCCGAAAGCTGAAATCCACCTCACTGAGTGGAGCTCCAGCCCCTGGCTCAACGACAGCACGCATGACTCGCTGGCCGCCGCCACCTATATTGTGAAGGAGAATCTCGATGCCATCGGACTGGTCGATTCTCTCTCTTATTGGACGTTCACCGACGTCTTCGAAGAAGGCGGTGGCGATCCCACCATGTTTCACGGCGGTTTTGGAATGATCACCTATCAGGGGATTCCCAAACCATCCCTTCACGCTTATCGTTTTTTAAACAGTTTGGGAAATGAGTTGCTCACATCGTCGTCGCTCGGAGTTGTGACCCGCGAACGGAAGAGCGGACGGCTTTCCGCTTTGTTGTACAACTATCCGACGGAAATGCACACTGCTGTGCCCACCACACGTTCCATCGAGGAAGCTAATCGAATGATGGCTATCGGTGAAACTCGTTCCGCCGAGATTATACTAACGGGCTTGCCAGCTAATGCGCCCGTATTGGTTGAAATCCTCGATCAAAATCATGGAAACGCAACTCTAATATGGCAGCAGATGGGTCGCCCCGAACCACCTACGCGCGAACAAACAAGAATTCTGCGGGAGGCCGCCGAACACACGAAAAAAGAATTTTTACACGCGGACGCAAACGGTACTCTCGAAATTCATAGCCAGTTACTACCTTGGGCGGTCATGCTGGTTCGCCAAATGTGAAGTGCCAATGAGTCTAACAATGGACCCAACTCTACAAATTCAGATTATCGGAGCGCTTGCGTGGCAATACCAGAGGGTCAAACAACTCGTCGTCAGTTTGTATCTCGATCCGCGGTTCTGACTGCCGCACTCGAACTCGGACTACATTCTGTGGCTAAAGGTTCTAAACAAGAGACGCCGGAAACGTTTTCTTCTTATCAGAATCGCCGCCGCAAAGCCCTCTGGAATCTTCTCGGTGATTTGCCGTGGCAGCATAAACCTGCGCCACCAAAGCTTATTCGCATTGAAGAACATGAAAATTACACGCTGCAACGATTGGTCTTGGACTTGAACGGATTAGAACCGGTTCCCGCTCTGTTATTAATTCCGAAACGGCTTCAGCCTAGAGCTCCAGGACTTCTTTACATTCATTGGCACGGGGGAATGTACGACCTGGGCAAGGAGCAATTACTACGGGGTGTAAGTGTACAACCTCCTTATGCTCCTGTTCTGGCTGAACTGGGAGTGGTCACATTGGCAATTGACAGCTGGTGTTTTGGGGAACGCCAGCACGACAGCAAAGGACAGCGGGGCGAGGAAGATGCTTTCAAACTCATGCTGTGGCGCGGTCAGGTATTGTGGGGCATGATGATGTTCGACGAGTTCCAAGCCCTGTCTTACTTGGCAAGTCGTCCCGAAGTAGATGCCCAAAGATTAGGAGCACTCGGCATGTCCATGGGCGCCACAAAGGCCTGGTGGTTGGGGGCACTAGATCCTCGAATCCGGCTAACAATGGATGTCTGTTGTTTGACTGACTTCGAATCGTTGATTGCTGCGAAAAGCCTGAGTGCCCACAGCATCTATTACTATGTGCCATCGTTATTGAAACAATTCGACACAGCCGGGATCAACGAGTTGATCGTGCCGCGCCCCCACCTCAGCGTTAATGGGCGAAAAGATATACTCACACCGCCTGCCGGGGTCGAGCTGATCCGTGAAAAACTCTTGCCGGTTTACCGGCAACATGGCAGCGAACAGGATTGCCACATTGAACTCTTCGATTGCGCCCATGAAGAACTTCCCGAAATGCGAAGCTTGATCGTTGATGCAATGCGAAAATATTTGGTCACGGAGAAGACGTAAATCGACGTTCTCTATCGCTAATTTCGAGCGCGTGCTCTTACCACAACAGCTCCGTGTGCCGGGACATCCTGCGTCAAGGCTTCGCGAAGCACACCGAGCTCCTTGTGCTTCCAGAGGTCGCGAATGCTCACTGCGCCGGTAAATCCAATATCGGCGAAGGAAACCGCAACCGGCATTACGGATTCACCACGATTGAACAGTCCGACTGCCACAGAGTGATCCGCTAGCGGTTTGACCCACACTTCGAGCGGACCTTCCTGGCTCACCCTGTGTCCCTGCACACCAAGCGGGTCTTGATCAACCGCGAGCAACTCCTGATTGGTAAGGAGTTCAAGCGTTTCCGCACTCATAGTTGTCAGATCATTCCCTGCCAACAGTGGAGCCGCAAGAATGGCCCACAGGCTCATGTGAGTAATATATTCCTCGCGCGACATGCCTCCATTGCCCACTTCCAGCATGTCCGGATCATTCCAATGGCCCGGTCCTGCAAATTTCTCCAGACCGTTTTGCCCAAAGCCATTCAATGACATTCGCTCGTAGCTGTCGTTGATATCGGCGGATGTCCTCCACTGGTTTCCGCCCACACCAGCGGCCCAAGTCCAAACGCGATCTTTACCGTACTGGCAAATTGAGTAGACAACCTGGCGGCCCGTTTTCTGTAGCGCATCGTGCATCTTCTGATAAGCGGCGATTTCTTCGGCCGAGGTCCCTTCGAAGCTGCAGAGATCGTACTTCAACCAGTCAATGCCCCACTCGGCGAACATTGCCGCATCCTGCTCTTCGTGTCCGAAGCTGCCTTCAAAACCGGCGCAGGTTTTCGGACCGGGCGATGAATAGATTCCAAACTTCAGTCCCTTGCTGTGGACATAGTCGGCCAGTGCTTTCATGTTCGGGAACTTGCTATTAGGATGCAGCGCGCCCGTAGCATCTCTCTCTCCTTGCCAGCAGTCATCCACGATCACGAAGCTGTACCCTGCTGCCTTCATGCCAGTCTTGATCAACGCATCGGCTTGGGAGCGCACCATGGCGTCATTCACTTTGCACGTGTAGTAATTCCAACTGCTCCAGCCCATTACGGGTGTGGCGGCGACTTCCTCTGCCCTTGCCGCCGAACCCACGATGATTCCGAGCAAACATAAATTTCGCAAAAGCGCGCAGCAGGTCAGCGTCATCGTGGACCGCTCCTTTTCCATATGCGAATGGGAGAATCACCGCCACCAGCGGCCAAGATCTGCCCGTCGGCACTTAGCACCACCGAACCAATTGGGTAGGTCACGCCTTTTAGGTTCCCGATCTCTTTCCAAGTGGTGGTGTCGAACAACACGACCGTGCCATTTCCGGTACAAAGCGCAGCTACTAATGAACCTTTGTCCGTGATCGCTAATGAAATAATCGGGCGTCCTTCAACCTTAATATGATGTTCTATTTTTGCCTGACTGATGTTCCACACCCAGAGCACGCCATCGTAACCTCCGGTCAAGAGTTGCGGACGGGTGGGATTGAACACGATGGTGTTGATACCCCACTGCCCAGGAATTCCGGAGGTGATCTCGTTTCCAGTTTCTATCTCGCGTAGAGAAATGGAGTTCATCTTGTCGGACGCGAACCACGGCATTCGCGGAGCGGCAGCCACAGTGAACACTTCGGACGGATGTTCGACGATGCGAAGCAGCTTTCCGGTGTCAACATCCCAGGTACGCAAAGAGCGGTCTCGTCCCGCGGAGAAGAGTTTGTGTCCATCCGATGTGAATGCGACTGAGTTGATCCAGCCCTTATGGCCAGTCAAAGTGCGCAGCTCGCTGCCGGAAGACAGTTGCCAGATGTGAATAGTCTCGTCGTAACCCGCGGTCGCGATCGTCAAACCGTCTTGGGTGATGGCCACCGAATACACTGGCCCCTTATGACCTGGGAGCTCGCGGACCAACCGGCCTGAAGCAGTGTTCCATAGCGTTACGCGGCCATCGTCGCTGGCCACGGCCAGCAGCCCCCCGTCCGGGGTGACTGCCATCGCGTTCACATACCCAGCGGCACGTTCGAGCACGTGGACGAGGGTGTAGCCCGCGTCACTTGCCGGCACTTTCGCGGTCTCGCTGGCCGCCGCGAAATGGGTAGCAAGCAATATCCCGATCAAACAAACCGTGGTGGAGATAGTTTTCTGCCGAGGTCGGGCGATATCCATCAACTCCCTAAATTCCTCTCTCCGCAAGAATCAACGGCTCAGCCACAAAGATCACAGAAGCTGCATAGAAAAGAAGAGACAGAGACCTCATAATTCCACTTTGGCTGCTCGGGCTTCTTCGAGCGTGACCCGCTTTTTCTCTCGATATGACATGTTTGCCATATGGGCCATGACGGCAGTCTGGTATCCGAGCTTGATGGGCGCATTCGGAGATTTTCGGCTGCGCATGCAGTCGAACCAATTCGCCATGTGACTGTCCGAAGGGGACTCTCCCTTCAGAGCCACTGCCTGGGGACGGTTTATCGCTTCCGGGTAGTAGTGAACACTTTCTTCTGATTTGCCGGTGACCATGTCGTTTGCTCCCGCAACATATTCAATGGTTCCGTCGCTGCCCAGGATTCTCTGCCCCAATCCGAAGGTACTGTTGCTGAAAGTGGATTGCCAGGTCAAAACCATCTCATTCGGGAAGTCAAACGTCACCGCGATGGTGTCAGGCACCTGCCGTCCATCTTTCTCTGAGAACACACCGCCGGACATGTATGCCGCCGTCGGCAATGGTAGGTCGAGCACGCCGGCGATCCACGCGATTTGGTGGACCATGTTTTCGGTGATGTTTCCGCCAGAGAAGGTCCAGAACAATCGCCAATTTATGAACTTGTACGCGTCAAATCCGGTATCGTGCCGTCCGTTCAAAAATGCTTTCCAATCCACATTTTGCGCAGTGCAATCAGCCGGGGCAGGCCGGCCCCATTGCCCTTTACCGCGAGGAGTGTTGCGGCTCATCCATGATTCCACCTGCGAGACCTTGCCGATCAAACCGTCGGCAACCCACTTTTTGGCATCCTTAAAAGCGCCTTCGGTCTGATGCTGTAATCCCACCTGAATGACGCGATCTGATTTTTGCGCAGCTTCAAGGCATTTCTCAGCTTCGGGGATTGACCATGTCATCGTCTTCTCTACATACACATCTTTGCCGGCTGCGAGCGCGTCCAGAAGATGACGCGCATGGAGATGCAAAGGCGTGGCCACAATGACACCGTCGAGGTCTTTCATCTCGAGAAGGCGGCGATGGTCCCGGAAGACCTGAACGTCGGGAAAGATCTGTTTGGTCTCGTCGAGGCGGCGAGTATAGACGTCGGCTGCGGCAATCAACTGGACGCCGTCGATTCCCCGCAGCTGTTGCAGGAGTTGCTGTCCGCGTGCTCCCGGCCCGATGATTCCAATCCGGATCCGGTCATTGGCGCCGAGCGTGTTCGCTGCGGCGGCGGCCGTTGATGTTAAAAGAGCGGCCGTTCCCCATGCTGCTTTCTTGACGAAGTCGCGCCTGGTTTCTGTTGACATTTCCTGAGCCCCCAAATTGTGGTTTTCTGATTTGTTCGTGGTTGTCGTCACTGGTGCAGAGTATTTGCTTTTTCAAGCGCGCTCTTCATTCCGGACCAACATTTAACCGAGGACGCCTCCGGACTTCCGGCGCCGTGCCAGTGTGTTTCGAGACTCACTGCGTGGCGGTATCCATCACGTCTTAGCGCAGCGAACTGTCCAGCCCAGTCGATGACACCCTCTCCCATCGCGGCCCAGTCATTTCCTGTCTTAGCTACATCCTTTACGTGGCAGTGACCGATGCGTTCCTTTGGCAATAGTTTGTAGCCATCTGGATAAGCGACCTCTCCCACCCTGGCAGCATTGCCTGGGTCCCAGTTCAGCAGAAAATTTCGTGACGGTATAGCGGCCAGCACCTTGGCGGCCTCAGCTCCAGTTGCGGTGTTGCACTCAAACTCGTTTTCAAGGACGAGAAACAATCCGCTTTTGGAAGCTTTCTCCGCAGCTGTTTGGAGAACCTCGTTGATGGCTTGCCGATGCGGTGCCTGATCATCAAGCCGCCAGAAATCAAAACAACGGATGCGATCCGTAGAAAATTTCTTTGCAAGCTCAATGCTTCGATCCAGAACTTCTCCCTGTTGATCATAGGTAAAATCGGCGTTGAACGAATCACGAACCGGGCTGAACTTTGATCTTGGGGCACCCGGCCAATCAACTTTGAAAAGCGGACTGGCGATATCGGTGACGCGTAAGTTGTATTTCTTCAATATAACGAGCGCTTGCGCGACTTCCTGGGAGTCAAGCCTGAGCAAATTCTTGTTCCATAAACCACGTATCTCGACCCACTGCATGCCGAACTGCTGAGATGCGACCTCGCAGGCATGATCAAAATCCTGCGAAATTTCGTCGGTGATGACGGCGATTTTGAAGGGAGACTTTCCGAGACGAGTGGGTTGGGACTTCGACAACGAAGAAAAGGGGGCGGCGCCAATTAGGCTGCTTGCGGAGATACATCCTACACCTGTTATGAATTCACGACGTGATAAGTGCAATGACATTACTTTGCTCCTTGTGACAAACCATAATTCAGTACTCATTTAGAATCGCAGACGAGAGCGGAATGCGGGAGGCCCACGAACCCCATCAATTTGGAAACCATAGAGACCACCACCACGTGGAGCGTTGATGTCGCACAAAGCGGGCCTCCAAGCGTCGCCATCGGTTGATGCGGCACTGGTGACATACACATGATCGAGTTGGGATCCTCCAAATGCGAGCGAAGAACCCTGCTTAACTGGGAGTCTCACTTCACAATCCAAACTTCCATCCGGCGCAAAACGTCTTATGCATCCCCCAAACCAGATAGCAATCCACACAAATCCATTTCCATCGACCGCCATTCCGTCCGGCAAACCAAGATCCGCGGGGATCGTAACGAATACTTTCTTGTCCGAAAGAGTTCCCCTCCCACGGTCATATTCGAAGCGATAGATCTGACGAATATTTGAGTCTATGAAATACATATGACGGCAATCAGGAGTGAAATCCATCCCATTGGGGAGCCCCACTCCGTCAAAAAGTTCCGTGATCCTGCCGTCAACATCGATTCGCACCAGGCGCCCGTTTCTTCCCATGATGCCAGCGAAAACCCGGCCTTCGGGGTCAGCGATGACGTCGTTGAAACGATCATTCGCGGAAAATAGGCCGGCAGCAACTTCCTGCTGGTGGCCATCCATTGTCAGCACCGAAATACGTCCATCTTGAAATAGCAATAATGATCCATTGTCTTGAAGGGTCATTCCGCCTGTGACAGGGCCTTGGCTGAACAAAACGTATTCATGGGTTGCTGGCGTGTAGGCATAGATTTTCCCCACGGGAATGTCGACGAAAAACAGGCTCTTTAGTTCAGGATGCCAAAGAGGATTTTCGCCAACTTGACATTCAATATCGACTACACACTCAACCGGAGAAACAGCGGGCATGGAAGCAAGACGAATCAAGAGTAGGTTTCCGCAGACTCAGACGCTATGCAAAGATCAAAAGTCTAAAGATGAACTGACATACCGATAAAGACGGTCGCCTCATTTCGTTTTAGAAACTGGATGCGGCAGGCAGGTCGCGACCGTCCGACGCGACAACGGTATCATTCCGCCGGGCTTGGGTATTTCCTTGGCCCGCAGCGACTCGAACGTGCGCAGTTCCTGAGCTCTTTTTTCGGGTTCATTAAGGTCATGATATGCCGTGGCCAGCAAGTAATGAATCTCTGGCTGCTGGTCATCCAGTCGAATTGCTTGTTCCAGAACAACGACTGCATCTTTTGGCCGGCGCTCACGGGTATGCGCCTTACCCAGACCGATATAGGCATCCACGCAGGAAGGATTCTGGTTGATAGCCTTTTGAAAAAAATCTATAGCACGTTTGTGCTCGCTCTGATCAAGAGCGATTTCGCCCAAATAATAAAGAGCTGGAGCAAATGTCGGATTGATCTGCAGCTCCTTTTGCAGCATCTCTTTGGCCTGAGGCAATTGATTATCTTGAAAATAGAGAAAACCCAAATCAAAGTGCAATCTGGGCATCTTTGGGGCTAAAGCAAGGGCTTTCTGATATTCGGATATTGCATCTCCATATTTCTCCTGAATGTCGTATCCTTCGCCGAGAAGAATATGGACGAATACCGAATTCGGATGAGCTGCTTGCAGACTGGCAAAAACCGCAGCGGCCTTCTCCTGATCGCGCTGCGCTTGATATGTCTTAACGAGAGCAAATGCAACATGCTCGTCATCTGGCATTCTGTCACTTGCGTATTTCAGCTCGGGCTCCGCCTCCTGCGGACGATCTAACATCAACAACGAATATCCGAGTTGATAACGCGTTCGTAAATCCTCAGGAGCGAGAGCCTTGGCATGCTGCAAAGGCCCGATTGCATCGGCGAACGCATTCTCGATGAAATAACAGGTTCCCAGGTTTCTCTGAACATCAGCATGGTCCGGGTTTAGACGTACCGCCAACAGAAATTCACGAAGGGCTTCGCGATTGCGCTGCGTTTGCAGATACAGGGTGCCCAGATCGTTGTGAACGGCAAATGAATTGGGATAGAGTGCCGCAGCCGACCGAAGCTGTTTCTCGGCTGCAGCGAGTTCGCCATTTTGCACTAAAGCTTGTACGCGGGCCAAAGTTTGCTCTACTGCTTCTTGCGCGCGCAATGGCGTGGCCAAGCAGTAAAGCAACAACCCTGAAATCAGACTTACTAGGGTGCCGCGATCTGGCTTTCTCACATCTTCATAGTACCGCTGGTTCCCCACAAGATCCCAATCTCTACTTATTAGTAGTTGAACTTCAACCCGAACTGAATCAGTCGCTGCGAACCCACGATTTTTCTGATTGCGCCAAACGTGGGACTCCCGACGGCGGTGTCCGGAGGTCCGAGGTTCGGATGATTGAAGAAGTTGAAGAATTCCGTGCGAAACTCCAGATTGCTTCCTTCAGTAATACGGAATTGCTTAAACGCACCGAAGTCCACGTTTTGGTATCCATCCTGTCGTAGCGAGTTCCGCCCCATATTGCCAAACGTGTACTGGTCCGGTATCGCGATTGCACTAGTGTTAAACCAGCAATTGATTGTGTGAATGGGAATCGGTGGACCACCATTTTCTCCCGGACAAGCACCTTTGTTCGGATCCCCTATTACATTGGGCCGTTGCGCGCCACCACCAACATTTGCATTGTCAAATGGCACAAGCAGACTAAAGGGGAAGCCGCTGTTGACGGTCACGATAGCTGTGGTTTGCCATCCCCCTAACACATATCGCGACAATACTCCATGGTCGTTAAGCAAACGTCTCCCTTCGCCGAACGGAAGGTCATAGACGACGCTGGCAACGAAGTTATGGGTCAGGTCAAAATCTGACGGACCACGACTGCCATTGATGTTAAAACTATCTTGAATACCGTTATAAGGTTGCGACGTTCCATGTACAGTAGAACTTACATCCAAAGACTTGCTATAGGTGTAGGACGTTAGGAACGCCAGTCCTGAGGCCGTTCTCTTCTCTAATTTCAGCTGTCCAGCCTGGTAGCTTGAATTGGCACCATTCACGTCAATCGTCATCGGCGCGAATTGTGGCAGACGCTGCCGGGGAGCAAGATCTCCGGGTCCCGGAGTTCTCGCGGTATTCACTGGATATTCGATCGTCAGGTGCGTTCCCTTCGAACCAAGATACGTCGTCGATATCAGCCAGTTGTTCCCGAAAGATTTTTCGATACCCAAATTCCAGGTCTGCACATAAGGAGTCCGGTTGTTACGATTAGCAACAAACCCCGGAGCATACGGCGGAGTCGTTGGAAATACAAAAGGTGGGAATATACCGGTACCTAATAGACGATTTGGTGTCGGCTGAGCGGCGCTGGGAAGATTCAAATTTCCCTCGAAATCGCCTGCGCCCCAGGGCCAGAGCCCGATAGTGTCTTGCTGCACCTGAATATTGGACTGGTTGAAATCATAGAACCAACCGAATCCAGTTCTTAATACCAAGCTATCTTTCAGGCGATATGCCAAGCCAACACGTGGACCAAAGTTGTTGCGATCGGGGAAGTATATGCCGTTGGGAGCATTGGCGGGTGCACCAGTAATTGGGTTCGGAACGACAGTGAGCCAAATCGACTTAGTTGGAGTACTATTCTGCCAATCCAATGAGGAAAGGTGACCATCCTGCTCTGTAAAAGGAGAGGAATAGTCGTACCGAAGCCCAAGGGTAAGTGTCAGCCGGGGATGAATGTGCCACTCGTCATTGCCGAAGAGGCCGTAATAATTCCCTCGACCGTTAAACTGGTAGGATCCGACGAACTGGTTGGCGTTTGAGGGCACACCCAGAAGAAAGCTGGCCAATCCTGCACCGGTATTCGCAGCATTTGATGGGTCGGAAGTAGGCAGGACATCGAAACCCGCTCCGCCGTAATTGTAGTTCTCGTAGAAATATGTATGGATGAAGCTTCCGCCGAACGACAAGTTATGCTTGCCTAGAATTTTGGTGTAAGACCCGTTGAATTCCAAACTGTCGATCGGTGCGATTGGTCCATAGGTCTGGGCCCCGTAACAAAGATTGCCAGAAATACACATGCCTGGCATGAAAGGATCAATACCATCCGGGGGCGGAAAGTCCTTGACCAGGCCATTGTCTTGCAGAAAACTGAGTGGCGCCGGGGCGGGGTTGGAAATTAGCAGACTCGTCCGCAGGAACTGGGCGTGAAAGTCTAACACCGACGTTGAGCTGATGGCTTTGTTCAGACCGACCACAGCCTGCTGCATTCGATTTCGGGTTTCAGAAGGCATCGCCGGAAGCAGCTGAGGAGTAGTCAATGCAGAATTCTGATAGGAGTAACGGCCGAAGAGGTTGAGCTCGTGCGGCAACAGAGCGTCAATTCGAATACCGAATTGATCTGTGTCAGACTTACGCGGTTGCGTGTTGACGAAATTATTGCCTGATCCGTCGTCTGGTATGTTGGGCGCCGGGAACATGAGATTTGCAATATTGAGGGCCGTTTGGTTCAGCCTGTTCTGCGGAATTTGATTTCCCACGAACGGGTCGCGTGCGAAAATAGGATTTCCATCCACATCTGTTCCGATTTGATGCGTTGAAAATGGATCATAAATCTGTGGAAGACCTGACAGATCGCCGTTAAGTTGCGCCGCAGTTGGTACTACGCCAAAATTGGCGCTGCTATTTCTCTTCCGGAAGCCCTCCCACCAACCGAATCCGAAGATTTTCTGCTTCAAGATAGGGCCACCCGCAGTAAGTCCATATTGATTCTGGTGAAAATCGCTAACTGGAGCGAAATCCTGCTTTGCGTTTAGGCTAGTATTGCGAAGAAATTCCCAGAATGAACCGTGGTAACGGTTCGTCCCACTACGGGTCACAACGTTGACATTTGCCCCGGCGGCACGACCGAAGGCGCCACTCGACATATCAGACTGTACTTTGAATTCCCGTAGCGCATCCGGCGGCGGGTTTAGCGCAACGAAGTTGAAATAGAGTTCGTTATTCTCAACGCCGTCGATGGTGAAGTTATTCATCTCCGACCTGGCACCGTTGACAGCAGGACTTACCGCTCCCAAATCGGTGGCAGCATCGTACGATCCTTGCAAGCCGGTATTCTGCGGGGCTGCACCTGGTGTGAGTAGGATAAGTTGCGTGAATTGCCGCCCGTTAAGCGGAAGCTGGGTTATTTTTGCCTCATCGACAACTGTTCCGATCGTGGCATCGGTTGTATTAAGGAGGGGAGCCTCTGCGGTTACCGTTACCGATTCGCTGACGTTCCCGGGCCGCAACTTAAAATCGAGAGTCGCTTGCTGACCGACCTGCAGTGTCACCCGATCGTTGCGCAACATTTGGAATCCCGAGGCACCAACAGTGAAGCTATAAGTTCCGGGAGGCACGCTGGGAAACAGATATTCGCCGGAATCATTCGAAGCGGTGTCACGCCTTGCACCGCTAACAGTGTCGACCAGCACAACCTTAGCATCGGCAACAACAGCTCCCGACGAATCGGTAATCACACCGCGAAAGCTGCCTCCTGTGATTTGCGACCAGGCGGCTTCCAACATCAACGCAGCTAAAATGCCCGACCCAATGAGACGCCACATCCCCCTCTTCATAATTGCCGCCTCCGATGGTGCGATATTGGTAAGACCAATTTATGCAGGTAGCACAAGTGTGTACGCCAATTTTGGACATCTGTCAAGGCAAAAAA
>Ga0157372_10001426_pt1 | contig 25818 bp, 23 predicted proteins | sample C55metaG_FD_115307 | JGI IMG/M metagenome (GOLD analysis project Ga0157372, IMG submission 115307) | Corn rhizosphere microbial communities from Kellogg Biological Station, Michigan, USA - C5-5 metaG | ecosystem: Host-associated > Plants > Roots > Rhizosphere > Soil | place: USA: Michigan...
ACAATGTACTTAGGCGTTGCGGTCTCGGCAACTGCTTCGCCTCATTCGGCTGAACATGGGCCCAAACCGGGCGCGCGGAGCAATCCCACGCGCCCGGCCAGGTTGATTCGTTCTGGAATCTGATCTTCGTTCCCGGCTAAAACCGCCAGAAAACCAGGAGCTTCCGGCCACAGCCATCAGCTACAAGTCGTTCGTTCTAAAGACTGTACAGCTAAGCCTATTAACATCAGCGACGTGCAACCACCCACCACGTCTAAGTGCCTCAAAAGGAGATATTTATCCAAAGAAGGGGGGAGGGGGTTCCCCGGATTCCCCTGATCCCTGACCACTGTTCACTGCCCCCTGACCCCTGACCCCTGCCTAGGCCTCGATCACGGCCTTCGACAGGTTTCTAGGCCGGTCCACATCCACCCCACGCTCCAGCGCCATAAAGTAAGCGAACAGCTGCAACGGAATCACCTCTGGAATCGGTAGCAGGTGCTCGCTGGCCGACTCCACAAACACGCAGTGCGTAGCCAAAGCCGCAACCTCACGGTCACCCGTATTCGCAATCGCGATCACCCGCGCCCCTTGCTTCTTCATATCCTCGAGCAGTTGCAGGGTCTTCTCGTATCTCAGAACGGAGTCATCCACCTTGCGGTCTACCGTCGCCAGCGCCACCAGCGGAACGTGCTCGCTCACCAGCGCATTGGGCCCATGCTTCAGCTCGCCCGTGGGATACCCCTCCGCCGTCACGTACGACGACTCCTTCATCTTCAGCGCGCCCTCGCGAGCGATGGCATAGTGCACTCCCCTGCCCAGGTACAGGAAGCTCGCAGCATCGCTCGTTTTGGCCGCAATCGACTTCATCTCCGCACGCCACCCCTCAAGCTGCCGCTCGATGACGCCAGGCAGGGCCTTCAGCTCATCGATCCGCTCCTTCAGCTGTCCCCGATCGAACGACCCGAGCCAGCTTCCCTCATACAGTGCCAGCACGTACAGCGCCGTCAGCTGACACGTAAAGCTCTTCGTCGCCGGAATGGCCTGCTCTTTCCCCGCATCCAGCGGCATCGCTGCCGCCGCCTCGCGCAGCATGGTACTGCCGGGCACGTTTGCGATTGCCAGCGTCTGCTGTCGTCCCTCCTTCGCGAAGCGCAGAGCCGCCAAGGTGTCCGATGTCTCGCCCGACTGCGAGATCACCAGCACCGATGGCTGCCGCGGATTCAGCGCCGGCCGGCAACTGTACTCGCTCGAATACTCGACGTCCACCGCCAGCCCGCAAAGATCCTCAAAGATAATTTCCGCCGCGAGGCCCGCATGACGGCTCGATCCGCTCGCCGCGATCAGCACCTCACCGCGCGAATTGAGCCAATCCTCAATCGCCGCAAACGCCGACTGGTTGAGGGCATCGCCCTCGAGATAAAGATCAAGAGTCCGCTGGATCGCCGCCGGCTGCTCGAAGATCTCGCGCAACATGGCATGAGGGAATTCGGTCACGAGTGAAAGATCCTTCCTGAACTGGTAGATACAAGTTGGCCGCATCGACGCTCAGCCACCCCTTCAATTCTAAGGGCCGTCGAGCCTGTTCAATTGAACAGCTAAAGCTTCCGCAACCGTGCACAAGCCTCATCCAACTCGTGGTCCTTCTTAGCAAAGCAGAACCGCAGCAGATCCTCGCCGCGCCCCGGCCTGAAGAACGCCGAACCCGCCACAGAAGAAACCCCGATCTTCGCCAGCAGATGCCGCGCCTTTTGCGCAGCCGTCTCGCCCGGCAACCGCGTCGCCCGCGCCAGCACGTAGTAAGCGCCCGCCGGAACGCTCGGTTCCATCCCCGCATCCCGCAGCGCCGCTACGATCCGCTCCCGCTTCGACTGGTGATCCGCGGCAAGCTGCGTATAAAACTCCGCGGGCAGTTGTTCAAGCCCGGCCGCTGCTCCATGCTGGAGTGCCGAAGGCGCACATACATACGTCAGATCGTGGAAGTAGCCCATCGCTCCCATCCACTTCGCATCCGCAGTCACATATCCCAGCCGCCACCCCGTCACGCTGAACGTCTTACTGAACCCCGACATGACGATCGTCCGCTCGCGCATCCCCTCCAGCGTGGCCAGGCAGATGTGCTTCGTTCCGTCATAGACGAAGTACTCATAGATCTCATCCGTGAACACAAACAGATCGTGTTCCCGAGCAACCTCGGCCACCGCTTCCAGTTCGGCGCGACTGAACACCTTCCCACTCGGATTCGCCGGCGTATTCACGATCATGGCCCGCGTCTTCGGCGTCACCGCCCCCCGCATCGCATCCACATCGAGCGCCCAGTCCGGTTCCGCCAAGGGCACCAGCACCGGCTTCACCCGCATCGACTTCAGCGTGCTCACGTGGTAGCCATAGAACGGCTCAAAGACCAGGACTTCATCACCGGGATTCAGCAGCGCCATGCAAGCTGCATGCAGTCCCGCAGTCGCGCCACAAGCCACCAGCACTTCGTTTTCGGGATCGTACCGCAGCCCGTAATCGCGGATCTGCTTGTCTGCTATCGCGTTCCGGAGTCGCGCAATCCCATCCAGCCGCGTATATATGTTGTGCCCGGCAAGGATCGCAGCGATCGCTTCGTTCTCAACCGGACCGGGAACTGGCGTGTCGCAGACACCCTGGGCAAGGTTGATGCCGCCGATGCGATCGCACTCTGTCGTCATCGCCCTGATTTCCGACTGCATGGCTCCGGGCGCAAGCTCGCTCAGGGCAAGACGGGACGCTGTATGCGGGTGAGGCGCAAGGGTTTTGCTCACGGGGAAGATGCTCCACCGTCATTCTACAGTCGAGTGCCGTTCGACACACCAACCCTCATGCCAGCGCTATAGAATCACCCTTTTAGCGAGGTCGCGTGCACGAGCTTTCCATCGTCTCCAGCATCGTTGATTCAGTCACCGAGACGCTCACGGCCTACCCCGGCGCGCGAGTCAAAGAGGTTCGCCTCCGCGTTGGCGCCCTCGCATCTGTGATCGAAGATTCGCTCCAGTTCTGCTACGAAATCGCCACTGCAGGCACCCCCCTCGAAGGCTCCGCGTTGATAGTCAAGATCCTCCCCGTCCGGATGCATTGCGACAAATGCGCACAGGATGTCGAGATCGCGAGCGTTCAGAGCTTCCGCTGCCCGAGCTGCGACCAGCCGGTGACCGACATGCGCCAAGGTCGCGAACTCGAAATAGATTCCATCGAAATTGATCAGGTCGAGGAGAAAGTATGACCACCCGTATCGTCGAACTGCGACAGGGAATTCTCAAGAAAAACGACGAACTGGCGCGTGGTCTTCGTGGACAGTTCGAAGCTGCCGACGTGCTCGTCCTCAACCTCGTCTCCAGTCCTGGCACCGGCAAGACCGAGTTCCTCCAGCGAACCCTCCGCGAACTCATCAACTCCGGCGCGAAAGCTGCCGCGCTTGTCGGCGATCTCGAGACTGACAACGATGCGCGTCGCTTGGCCGCAAGCGGTGCGCCAGTGCGCCAGATCAACACGCATGGCATCTGCCACCTCGAAGCCGAAATGATCAGCAAGCATCTCGAAGGCTGGAACCTGGCCGATCTCGACTACCTGTTCATCGAGAATGTCGGCAATCTGGTTTGTCCGTCGAGCTACGATCTGGGCGAAAAGATGCGTGTGGCGCTGCTGAGCGTGACCGAAGGCGAAGATAAACCTCTGAAATACCCCACCCTGTACAACTCCGCCGATGTTGCCGTGATCACCAAAATCGATATCGCCGATGCCGTGGGCTTCGATCGCGCAACGGCTCTCAAGAACATCAATGAGATCCGTCCCGGCGTTCGCATCTTCGAAACCTCTGCAAAGACCGGCGCGGGCATGACAGAATGGCTGGCATATCTGGATCAGGCCCGACCTGCCCGATAATCTGACCGTATCCGGAGGGACAATGCGAAAGACCGCGAACTCCGCCGCATCAGCCACGAAACTCTCAGACTCGGTGACCGGCGTCGAAGCCTACCTCGCCAAAGTGCCCGAGCCCGCGCGAACGACGTTGCAGAAAGTCCGCGCGAGAATCCGCTCCGTAGTCCCTGCCGAAGCAACCGAAGGACTCAGCTACGGAATGCCCGCCTTCCGCTACAAGGGCGCCCTCGTCGCCTACGCCGCTTTCAAAGACCATTGCAGCTTCTTCCCCATGCAGGCTTCCCTCCTCGACGAGATGAAGGACGAACTGAAGAATTACCGGACTTCCAAAGGCACACTCCAGTTCCCGCAGAACAAGCCCCTGCCCGCCGCACTGTTGAAGAAGATGGTCAAGCTCCGCATCGCCGAAAACCAAATCCGGTCCACAGCGAAGGCCAAGAGTCGCGCTTGAGGTGATCCAAATCACATCTACCCCCGTCTTCGCGGCGGTATAAGTGGGTTGCTATGTGCCTGGCAATCCCTGGAAAAGTGGAACAGATTACGACGGACGGTGATGTCCGGATGGGGCGCGTGAACTTCGGCGGAGTCGTGAAAAAGGTCTGCCTCGACTACGTGCCTGAAGTTGCGGTGGGTGATTATACGATTGTGCACGTTGGGTTTGCGCTATCTAAAATCGATGAGCAGAGCGCCCTCGAAACCCTCGATCTGTTCCGCAAGATGGGCGCCCTCGATGAGGAACTGGCCAGCGAGGAAGAGGTCTTTGCTCGAGCGGCCAATGCTCCGCAGTCGGCCTGTCCTGATGGGCGTTGCGAGTTGACCGGTAAGAGCCTTCGGGACACTTCACAAGGCGGGCCGATTGAATGAAGTACCTTACTGAGTTCCGCAATGGTGAGGTTGCGCAGCGGATGGCCCGGGAGATCCACCAGGTTGCGACGCGGCCGTGGAAAATCATGGAGATCTGCGGTGGGCAGACGCACTCCATTATTCGCAATGGCATTGACCAGATGCTGCCTGCTGGGATCGAGATGATCCATGGGCCGGGTTGTCCGGTTTGCGTCACGCCCCTGGCGCTGATTGATAAGGCTCTGGCGATTGCGGCGCAGCCGGGTGTGATCTTCTGCTCGTTCGGCGACATGCTGCGCGTGCCGGGTACTGATGCTGACCTGTTTCAGATCAAGGGGCGGGGTGGTGATGTTCGGGTTGTGTATTCGCCTCTGGATGCGGTGGAGCTTGCCGTCAGAAATCCAGACAAGCAGGTTGTGTTCTTTGGCGTTGGGTTCGAGACGACGGCTCCGGCGAATGCGATGAGCGTGCACCTGGCGAAGCGGCGCGGGCTGAAGAATTTCTCGCTGCTGGTTTCGCATGTGCTTGTTCCTCCGGCGATCGAAGCGATTATGAGTTCGCCTGAGAACAGGGTTCAGGCTTTTCTTGCGGCGGGGCACGTATGCAGCATCATGGGCTATTGGGAGTATCCGTCGCTGGCGGACCAGTTTGAGATTCCGATTGTGGTGACGGGTTTCGAGCCCCTCGATCTGCTGGATGGGATCCGGCGGGCGGTGCTCCAACTCGAAAAGGGCAAGCACCACGTTGAGAATGCTTACGAGCGGATCGTGACGTATGCCGGCAATCTCGAGGCGCAGCGGCTTCTGGCGGAGGTGTTCGAGGTGACGGATCGGGCATGGCGCGGAATCGGTGTGATTCCGAAGAGCGGCTGGCGATTGAATGATAAATATCGTGAGTTCGACGCTGAGGAGCGGTTCCAGATCAGCGGAATTTATACTGAGGAGTCGCCGCTGTGCAGGGCGGGCGATGTGCTGCGCGGTGCGATCAAGCCGGCAGAGTGCCCTGCCTTTGGCAAGGAGTGCACGCCCCGGCATCCGCTGGGCGCGACGATGGTTTCGAGTGAAGGCGCGTGCGCGGCGTACTTCAACTACGGGCGCTTTCTGTCGGCGGAAGAGCTGGCTAGCGCCGGGGTGGCGCATGGCTGAATCTGGCTCTCCTGATTTTTCAAAGTGGAGTTGCCCGCTGCCGCTGGCGGATTACCCGACGATTGTGATGGGGCACGGCGGGGGCGGCAAGCTGGGCAATGAGCTTGTCGAGCACCTGTTTCTGCCTGCGTTTCGCAATCCTGCGCTGGAGAACCTGGGCGATGCGGCTGTATTCGAGCTGAGCTCGGGGCGGCTGGCAATGAGTACGGATTCATTTGTTGTGCAGCCGCTGTTCTTTCCGGGCGGGTCGATTGGCGCGCTGGCGGTGAACGGTACAGTGAACGATCTTGCTGTCTCCGGGGCGGAGCCGAAGTTTCTGAGCGCCAGCTTCATTTTGGAAGAAGGTTTTCCGCTGGCGCAGCTGGCTGCCATCGTGAATGCAATGGCCGATGCGGCGGCAGAGGCGGGCGTTCGCATCGTGACCGGCGATACGAAGGTGGTTGAGCGCGGGCACGGCGACGGCTGCTATATCAATACGGCTGGTGTGGGCGTGCTGCGGCAGGGCATTAACGTTGGTCCCAATCGGGCGCAGGTTGGCGACGTGGTGCTGGTGTCGGGAACGATCGGCGATCACGGCATGGCGATCATGAGTGTGCGCGAGGGGCTGGAGTTTGAGAGCCAGATTCGGTCGGACTGCGCGGCGCTGAACGGGATGATTGCCGAAGTGCTGGAGGCAGTTGGGCCGGCGGTGCACACGATGCGTGATCCTACCCGTGGGGGGCTGGCGTCGACGCTGAATGAAATTGCGACGGCTGCGAATGTCGGCATCGATATCGATGAGGCGAAGGTGCCGGTGCGGAGCGAAGTGCAGTCGGCCTGCGAGTTGCTCGGCCTGGACCCGGTGTACGTAGCCAATGAAGGCAAGGCGGTCTTCTTTGTTGCGCCCGATTCGGCCGATCGAGCGCTGGAGGTGTTGCGGGCACATCCTCTGGGGCGCGATGCAGCACGGATCGGAGTGGTCACCGCGCAGCATCCACGTATGCTGGTGGCGCGGACGGTGATGGGCTCGAACCGGGTGATCGCGACGCAGATTGGCGAGCAGTTGCCGAGGATCTGCTGAGGGCAGCGCTTCCTCGCTCTGAGGCGGTTGAGCCCGGGCCTCCCCAACACGGCGAATCCACTTGGATAGTTTGATCCACCTAATAGATGTTGATGGAGTTAACTGCCCGCTCTTTGGCTAGTCGCTACTCGATGAGACCGGCTAGCCTGTAGCCCAGGCAGCTACTTATCCTGGGATCGACGGGGAAGTTATTTGGTAGTTTCTCTCTACTTAAAAGAATTAATTCGAGTTAACTCTCTAGCATCTCCTGCTGGTCCCTATGCCATGCCTGGCAGCCATACGTGCGTTTTTTCTTACCTACTTAATAGATTTCAATGAACTCAATTGCCAGCCTTTCTGGCTGAGTAGCTACCCGCCCGGATTCGGTATCTATCGCTCCCGAGCCGGTATCCAGCAGGCGATAGCTGCTTGAAGGGTCAACGACCGGGCATCCGTACCTCCGCGCTCGTGCTGTTTTATCTACTTAATAGGTTTGAATGAAGTTAACTGCCAACCTCTGGCTCAGAAGCTACGGAGCTCAGATTCGGTCGCCAGTAGCTGCAAAGCTACTTCAATGTAGTAGTTTTTTCACCTAATAGAATCCATTGCAGTTAACTCCCCAGCCTCTTGCTCCTACGATCGCTCTGGTGCCCGTGGCCAGTAGCCATTTGGGGTTGAATGACCGCCGTGCCGCACCCGGCGCGCGTCGTTTTATCTACTTACGATTTTCCTCCGTAATAGATCCCAAGGGACTTAACTACCAGGTTCTGCCCGTAGCTATTCGCTCTCAGCCGAAGCTGCCCAAGGTGAGAAACCCCTTCTCCTCCGCTTCGAAGGCGCATGCCGGAGTCGGGGCTTATGTTGATTATGAGCTTTTCGGCGAATTGGCCTGCAAATCCCCGCAAGATCTCCTACCGCTGGCGAGGGTAAAGGAATTTCGAAGAGCAATTGCGAACGAGGGAATCTGAACTGGCCATCCTGATTGGCTGATCCGGCCTATGCGCTCGTCCGGAAAATCCGATTCGAAGATCATCCAGCCATGGTGGCATGGGGGTCGGCCCCGCGTTAGAACTCCAATTCGGCAATTGACTTCAAGAGGCGAAGGAGCGTCGTGCGCTCCTCCGGAGTCAGTTGCTGCCGGATATGCTCATCGGCAGCTACGCGTACCTTGATCAAGCGTTCTCTGTACTTGTTTCCTTTGGGTGTCAACTGGACGTGAATTGATCTGCCTGCTTTTGCTTTTCGTTCCGACACAAGGCCTTCCCTGGCCATTGACTTGATGGCTCGATGAACAACAGTGCGGTCGAAACCTAAGAGCGTCGCGATCTGATTCTGATTGAGCGCGGCACCGCCTCGGAGCGTTGACAGGATGAAGCCGCGCGTCGCAGAGCAGTGGGTTTTTCGCTCAAGCTTCTTCCCCACCGAGAAATAAGCCGCTGCGATATGGGCGAGTACCGAATCTTCCAGGATGTTTTCCGGAACGGTTTTGTCTGAGATGACTGTCATAGAACCGTTACCGTTGCATCAAGAGGTCTTCGCCACTGCGGCGGTTCGACGTAGGCTTGCGACCTTTTACCGATCGCGATCACCATCACGATCTCATGATTCCGGGTGGACAACTGGAGATATTTCAAGAGTCGGCGGCCATCAAAGCCTTCCATGGGACATGTGTTGATTCCCAGCGCCTCGGCAGCGATGATGAGGTTTTCGCAAGCCAGCGAAGTGCTTTTGGTCGCCCATTTAAACAGCGCCTGGCGTGACAAGGGCGGCATTCCGATCGTCTTCCACAGATTCAGCAGCCGGAAAAGTCCCCATTTGATGGCGCCGAAGATGCCGAATGGCCCTGGCATGAACAGTATGCGGCCCACTCTTGCGGTCCGCTCGTAATCGCGGATTTTCGTTTCGCTGAACCCGCTCTTGCGCATCCACTCCAATTGGCCCCGCGAGGTTGTGGAGATCGATCCGATGTCCGCTACTGCCACGATGAGCGCCGATGCGGTTTCCGCAGGCTTCTGTCCGAGACAGAGTTTCGCGACATCCGCTCTTTTTATCGACGATCCAACCCAATAGAACCGGTACGGCTGCATGTTGAAGCTCGAGGGGGCATGGCGTGCCGCATCGAGAATCTGCTCACGTAAACCGCGGGAGATCTCCAGTGGCTCGAAAACTTTGACGGCTCTTCTCTGGAAGATGGCATCCAGGATTTCGCTCATCATCCACCTCTATGTTGCCATTACAACATAGAGGTGTTGCTATTGCAACATACAAAGCTAATGGGTTTACTGGTCTCCTGCACGGAATTCGACTTCTGGTTAAAGGCCTTTAAAAGCTTTCGTATTGCAGACTTTTTCGCAGTTTTCCAAATGTTCAGATTAGGATTGTTGTGAGCCGTCCATCTACTCTCCGCCAACAAATGACTCCTGTCACCGTAACATTTCGACTTGTAGCGGGGTGGATGGGGGACTCACGACAAAAGAGCTATACAGCCGCAGTGGCTGTTTGCATCGAGGTTGCGATGGTTCTGAGCGTGGCTGGCATACAGCATGGGCTCAAAGCCGATCCGACCTGCGCGAGGCTGAATTTTACTCTTTGGACTACCACCCTTCTGTCATTCGTCTCTGCTATGGGCTTTGTGTTTCTGGCCGTCGAACGTTACTTCAGCGTGATTGGGAAGACGCAGGAATATGGCGTCCTGAGAGTGCTGGGTGCGTCTTTGAGTTATATCTGGCTGATCGAATTGATCGAGACTCTCGCGATTTGTGTACCCGGTACAGCCGTCGGAATCGCTCTTACATTCCTGATCAGGTTGGGAGTGAACCTTACGCTGCGAGAATTTCTGAGACTCGATTTCGTAATCACAGATTGCGCAATCGCTCTAGGGATCGTTGTGATTGGTTCGGTGCTTGGGTCGGAGATCGGCATGATGAAAGCGCTTAGAGACGGTATGGTCCAAGCGCTCTCTTACGAGAAGTAGTCGGCCGCAAATACCCACAACACATGGATCGAGCGAGGTGCCGTGTTCGGCGTCAGTTGGCGAGATGGCCTCTATTTGTGCCGGCGCATCGTTCGCACAGGCCGGAGAGTTCGACACGAAATGCGAGCACGGTGCCGTAAGTGCTGGTGGAGGGAGGCAACTGGAAGTCATCGAACTCAGCGGTCGTGAGGTCGCGAATGATTCCGCAACGCACACAGATGTAGTGGTGGTGAGGCGCAGGGTTGGGATCGAAGTGGACGGTCTCGCGCAACTGGCCGTAGGTGGCGATGAGGTTGAGGTCGTAGAGAATCCAGAGGGTGCGGTAGACGGTGTCGAGCGAGACGCCGGCCATGCGATGCTGCAGTGCATGGTGAATGGCCTCGGCATCGGGGTGATCAAGGTGCGATGCGATTTCGCGGAAGATCTCAAGGCGCTGGTGGGTCAGCTTGACTCCTGCTTCGCGGGCCTTTGTTTTGAAATGCTCAACGCGGCGATTGATTTCGCTTGATTCGACTTTCATGTACTTGCTCGATGGAGAAGTGATCGCAGCTTGGAATCATAGGTCAACCGAGAAGCAAGTCAAGTGGGATGTTCTGTATTTGCAGCGGCGTTCGAGCGCTGGCGTGTTGACGCAGAAATTGTTTCACGTCATGAGGTGATGCGAGTCACGACAGCTAGTTCCGGTGAACGTGGCGCAGAGTTCAGGAGATGCGTTTGAGTTCGAGGATCTCGACGGGTGCGATGTTGGGGAAGTGAATCAGAACCCCCTTTTGCCATTCAGATTTGGTGATCGTTCCGATGTCGGCGCCGGTGATGATGGAGCGCACGTCATAGCGGCCGTCGGGGATCTGTGGGAGCTTGATCAGGGCTTCAGATGATTCTGATTTGTTGCGGAAAAGGACGATGATGCCGGAGCCGGTGCGGGCAAGGCGCGCGAAGCCATCCCATGCGGAGGGTTTGGTCTGAAGCCAACTGCCGAGAGGGAAGAAGCTCTCACTGATGGGCGTGGTGCGGCGCAGGTTTTTGAACCATGCGATTTTGTCGTGATAGCAGCGGCGATCGGCGGGGGTGAGCTTGCGCAGATCTCCGAGGAAGAGTGGCGCGGAGCCGATGACGGTGGCGAAGCGCTCGTGGATGCTTGCCTGTTCGGCGTGGATGTTGCCGATGAGCATGCACTCGGCGGGCATGGAGAGGGCGCGCTGGTAAAGGAGTTGGCGAGCCTGGATGGGGCCGGCGGATTGAGGGGAGTTGTCGTCGACGTTGCTGAGCCAGTCGAGGTCGCCGGCGGCGAGGAGACCCGCGTCGATGATGTGCTTTTGTCCCCAGAGCTCGAAGGTGAGGTCGAGGAGAACATCGGGATGCTGCTCGTAGACTTTGCGCGTGGCATCGGCGATGCCTTCGTAAATGAGGTTGAGTGACTCGGCCCAGTTGCCGTGGAAGTGGCCCTTTGCCCAGCAGCCGGGGGATTCGCCGTAGGCGTTGAAGACGGTGGTGAGATCGAGCTTGACGTAGGCGAGGTGGAAGCGCGCGATGGCGTCGTTAATGCGGGCCGCAGCGGAATTGCGAAAGGCGGAGGCCATGCACATGACTGTCTTTTCGCCAGCGGCGGTACCAGTGATTTTGGGTTTGCCGTTCTGGTCCAGCGCGGCCCACTCGGGGTGCTCGCGGAAAGCGGGAGTGTCATTGCCTATGGCGGCGATCGGAAGCCAAAGGCCAAGGCGCATGCCTTTGGATTCGACGCGGTCGATAATGGGCTGAAGGCCGCCGGGAAATGCGGTGGTGTTGACCAGGTTGTCGCCGTACTCCTGTTGCCAGCCATCGTCGATGGTGAAGACGTCGATGCCCAGTTCAGCGGCGGCATCGATGAGTTCGAAGGCGATGTCGTGATTGATGGTGCGCTCGAATGGCTCCCAGGTGTTGTAGATCCAGGGTGGGCCATGTTGGTCGATGCGGCGTTCGAGAATTTTGGAGGTGTAGGTGGGAAGGGACCAGTGCGGGTCGTGGAGGCCGTCTCCGTTGCGATAGGGGATGAGGGATACGGCTGCGGTGATGAATGTCTCGCCGGCGGCGAGAGAGCGCTCGAAGGGCATGATGTCGGTGTCGTACATGACGCCGATGCGAACGTGGTTGGGATTGTCCCAGCCGGCGATTTCGGTGCGCTTCATGTAGCCGGGAACTTCCGAGATGACGGCGATGCCATTGCCGGTGCTGCCATTGGCGATGAATAGGCCGGCATCTTCGGAACGGCCGGTGTAGAAGATTTCGCGCGGGATAGCGCCGTACTGGGTGAGGACGGTGATTTCGTTCTCGGGGCCGAGGGAGATGGGGAGCGATTCGATAGTGAGATGCGAAAGGTGGAGCGTCGGGGACCCGGTGTTGCGGATTTGGAGGTGTTTGCGGATGGCTGGATGGCCGGTGTAGACGGCGTATACGACATCGACTTCGAGCGGGAGGCTTTTGTAACGGAGCGTGATGATGAGGCTCTTCATGTCTCGTTCGCCGGAGAGTTGGCGAGGTTCGGCGGAGAGGGTGAAGTCGGCGCTTGCTCCGGCGCAGAAGTGGTCGTTGCAGCGGAAAGAGAATTCTTGCGCGAATCCTCTGGGCGGGGAAGAGACGAAGTCAAAGCTGGGTGTAAGCGCGGAGAGTTCTTCGGTAATCAGGCCGGATTCGGGACGGAAGGAGAGGACGCGCCGAATGGAGGTGTTGGAGATTGTCCAGCGGTGTTCGCCATCGAGGGCTTGGGTAAGGATAGAGGGGGTGAAGGAGGAGGCCGCGGCGAGGAGTGCTCCATTGCGGAGGAGTGTTCTTCTGCTGGGGAGATGCGGGTCTGAGTGGGTCATGGTTGTGGGGCAGCTTTCGCGTCACGCTTTACGCGCGGGAATGCTATCACAGCGACACGAAGGCATCACTCAGAGTTTGTCGCAGAGGTTATGTGGCCGGCAAGCAACTGTTGCGATGAACGGGCGGAGGGTCAGCTATGCGAGTTTCTCGAAGGCGCGCTGGATGCGGTCGGGGATAGTGGCGGGGGCGTCGTCGAGGTTGTAGCTGATTTCAAGCACAGCGGCGGGGGGCGTCGGGAGAGCCCTGAGAGCGTCGAGTGTGGTGGACCAGTCGATGGTGCCGTCGCCGGGCCAGAGATGTTCGTCGCGAACGCCGTGGTTGTCGTGGACGTGGAGCTCGGCGATGCGCTTGCCGAGGATGCCGATGGATTCGACGATGCCGGGGGCGATGTGGGCGTGGCCGAGGTCAAGGCAAACGTCGATCTGGTCGAGGTGGGCCATATCGAGAATCGTCACGAGGTGCTCGGGGGTGGTGGCATCGCTGGTGAGATTTTCGACGAGGACGCGCACGCCGAGGGGCTTGGCGAAGACGCCGAGGTGCTCGAGCGCGGTGGTTGCGTATTCGAGCGTGCGCATGGAGAAGCTGTCGAGATTTTCGCCGAGGTGGACGATGAGTTTTTGGATGGCGATGTGTTCGGCGGCTTCGAGGGCGCGCTTGATCTCGTCCATGGCATCGATGCGGCGCGATTTTTCAGGATGGACGAGGTTGACGGCAGGTGCCCCGGCGCGGCCCATTTCGCGGTCGGGCCAGAGAGGCGCGTGCATCGACCAGGGCTGGAGAGGATTGGAGGCGAACCAGGCAGCGAGTTCGGAGACGTGCTCGCGGCTGGGGTAGTCGAAGTGCTGCCGTGCTGCGAAAAGTTCTACACCCTGAGCGCCGGAGCGGGCGGCGGTTTCGAGGATTCCGGGGTGCAGCCGCTGTTTCAGAAAGAGGTGGGTGGACAGGACGGGCAGCATGCCTGGATGGTTCTCCTCGCCCCATTGTCTCATCCCGAAAAGAGGGTTTGGAGTTTGCACGCGCAGGGGAGAAGCATGACGGCAAGATGACGGCGGGGTGAACTGGACATCGGCACAAGCTTTTGCCTATGCTAGCGACACTGAGTTTCCCCTGGGCACCCTGCCTGAGACGTGCATTATCGGAGCGGTGTTTGTTCGGGCTTGTTTCGATGAGAGACGCGATCTTGGGCGATGCATTGCCGTGCGCTGGCGCGCGTTATCGCTGGAGGTACCGTGAAGTTGCGCGTTCCGAACTCTGAAGCGATTGCACGGCTGCCGTGGTTTGTCCGGTTTCTGTTTGGATGCTGCATGGCTTCAGGGGCGGTTGGGCTGACTTCCGCGATCTATCCTTTGCGGCAGTTTCCTCTGCTGCTTTCGTTTCCGACGGTGATTCTTGCGGCGTGGTTCCTGGGGATGTGGGGAGCCGCGGGCTGCGCGCTGATGGAAGTGGCGCTGGTCGATGCGTTTCTGACGCGGACGCAGTTTCGGTTTTCGACGGGGAACGCTTCGCAGGAGCTTCGGCTTTTTGTTTTCGTGGTGATCACGCTTTTGCTGGGATGGTCGATGAGGCGGCTGTCGCGACAGAAGGCCGAAATGGCTAGCTTTGAGCTGAAGCGGCAACTGGAGCGGGCGGAGACGGAACGGCAGCTCGCGGAGGAACGCGCGACTGCAGGTGAGCAACTACGGTATCGGGATGACGTATTGCAGATCGCGCTGAATGCGAGCGGGATGGGATTGTGGGTGTGGGACTTGGAGAAAGAGGTTGTCTACCGTTCGGATGAGGTCTACAGAATTGTCGGGTGCGCGCCGGGTGAGTTTGGAACGGAGCCGGAGGCGTGGTTGAAGTTCGTTCTCCCGGAGGATGTGCCTGCGCTGCATGAGGCGTTTGCCAAGGTGCGCGGGGAAGGGGCGGAATACCACATGCAGTATCGGGTCAGGCGCCGCGATGGATCGATTCGCTGGATCGAGTCGCAGGGCAGGGTGCAGCGCAATGCCGAAGGGAAGGTTGTTCGGATTACGGGGGTGATGGCGGACATCACGCAGCGAAGGCAGGTGGATGAGGGGATGCTGCGGGCGGAGAAGCTGGCGGTGGCGGGGAGGCTGGTGGCATCGGTGGCGCATGAGATTAATAATCCGCTGGAAGCCGTGGCGAACATGCTGTATCTGATCACGATCAGCGAATCGGCAGAAGAGGCGCGGATTCAGGCTTCTAACGCGCTTGCTGAACTGATGCGGGTTTCGCTGGTGGCGCAATCGACGCTGAAGTTTCATCGCGAGACGGGTAGCCCGCGAATCACGCTGCTGTCTGAGGTGTTGGAATCGGTGCTGGCAATGTTCAGGGGTAAGCTGCAGACAATGGGCATTGCGGTAAACGTGGATGCCGTGCGCGAGTTTCCGATTGCGTGCATGCCGAGCGAGACGCAGCAGATTTTTGCGAACTTCATTGCGAATTCGATTGAGGCGATGCAGACGAAAGGGCGGATCGCGATCAGAATCCGGCCTTCGCACGACTGGCGGAAAGCTGACGTGCGCGGGATGCGGGTGACGATCTGTGATAACGGCGTGGGTATCGATAGGACTTCGATGAGCCACATCTTTGAGCCGTTCTTTACGACGAAGCCGGAGACGGGCACCGGACTGGGACTGTGGGTGGTGGCTGAACTGGTGGAGCGGCACAGGGGCAGCGTCCATGTGCGCAGTTCGCAGAAGGTGAGGGCGAGCGGGACGGTGTTTTCGATCTTTTTGCCTGAGGGGGACGTGGGCTCGGAGCAGAATGCTTTGTCCGACAGGGGCATGACGACGTCAGGGGTCTTCGGCTGATGAAGCGCAAGGCTTCGCGCGGGTTGTTTCTGCAGTCGCAGCGTGCGTGAGGTTACCTGCAAACGAACCGGATGACGGCTTTTCGGAGGGACGTTTGTCGACGCCCTCCGAAAGCCGTGAGAACTAATCTCCAACGATACATACAAGCAGGTGCAAGTCAGCTTCTCGCGGGTCCCCACTTGCAATGCCAGTTTCGACAATTCGCATCGAACTTGCAGTGAAAAACACCTACAGAGAGTTCAGCGGTTCGATTGCCGTTTTCGAGTGGTTGGATGATCAAGGTTCCCGGGCTGCTCTCTGACTGCCTTTGGAGGTGAATCGTCCCCCCATGATCAACAACCATAGCGACCGCTGAGTTGAGCTCTTTGGCATCAGCTTCAGGAATAGACGTTATGCTAGCTTTCTGGCCAGGCGTCAAGGGCAATGCCTTCTCAAAGAGTGTTTTCCAGTCCGCTTTGAGGTTTTTCGCTTGAGCCGAATCGGACAATACAGTCGTGAACCATTGATTTATCCGGGAGGTATCGACTGCATGTGGCTGGCTCGCAGTCTCAATCTGCCACAGAAAGACATTCAGGTAGTTCGCTTTTCGAGTGGCGGTTACGGCGCGGCCAAAGAAGCTTACGATTGCCGTCTCAGTCACGTCAGTTCCCTGACGCTCCCCATAGGAGCATTCGCGCTTCCAGCCAGAAGAACTCAATGAGAAGTCGATCAGTTCCAAATCTCCGCTGCCACGTCGCATCGAAGCTAGGAAGTTGCCTTCTGCGTAGCCTGACGGACTGACCGAGATGTGGCTGGCCGTTCCGGGGCGGTCACTTGCAGGCTGCATTGTGTTGGTATCAGCAACCATCTGGAAGCCAACCCCCTGATCAATGATCCGCCAGGCGATGAGCTGAAGGTTGCCGGATGCGTTTTGCATTGCGGTGATTACACCGGGTGCCTCGTTCATCGGATCACGATACGCAGTAATGGCGAGTTCTCCCCTTTGGTCGCCGAAGATGCTGTCGCCGATCACGCCTGCGTTGGTTCCGGCTGGATCCTTCCGCGTGATGGTCGATCCATCTGCCGACACTTGCCAAGCGATCAACTCCAACTGGTTGCTTCCGTTTTTGACAGCCGTTACGACGAGATTGTTGCCAACCGATGTTGCTGCAACGAGCGATACGGCTCCAGCCTGCTTCGGACGTCCAGGTGGATTGCTTTCACCGAGTCTTCTAAAGGAACCGTCGGGCTGCAGGCTCCAGCAGATCAGAAGCAGATCCCCGCCGCCATCGCGCATCGCAGTGATGAACATGTTCTGGCTGATCGGAGTGATCGCGATACAGCTAGCCTCACCCGCTGCATTTGCACTGTCGTGAAGGCGCGTGATGGCTTGCACCTGACTGGAAACTGCCCACGAAATCAGGAGCAGACGGTTGCTGCCGCTGCGAACGGCTGTGACCGCGGTTCTGCCTAAGATCGCAAGGGCTACTTCGCCGACTGTCCCGGCTGTCGCTGTTGCGCCTCGCGAGAGAACGCCGTCCTTCAAGTAGAACCCGATCAACTCAAGATTGTCGGAACCGTTCTTCATTGCAGTCAGAACTTCAGAACTGCTTAGGCCTTGAACAGCGAGATGACTTGCTTCTCCCGCACCATTACCCGCTATGTGCGTTATCTGCAACATGATGAATCTCCTTTGCGCTTCCGTGCACGGTGTGATCCCGCATTTCTATGCCGATAAGCTGACCTCGATCTGTTATCGAGCTCGGGGAAGCAGAATCGAATCGTGTGGGGAAGCAGTCGATTGATATCGACGATATTTAGTGAACGGAACTGGAAGATCGTTTCCAGAGTCGCGAGAATTCTTTGCAAACGTGCGCAGAGCCTCGGACGGATTACAACCGCTCACAGCTATCACGTTTGATCGCGCAGGGCATGGGCTACGTCTAATAGACGGCGGCTTTGCCATAGTGGCTGCGGTGATCCTGGCCGGCGAGGAGTTCGCCGGTCTTAGGGTCGATTGCGATGCATTCGCCGTTGGACCAGTGGCCGTCCTTTACATCGAGGGTGTATCCCATCCTGGTGAGCTCAGCCTGTAACTGCGGATTGAAACCGGGCTCGAGGTAAAGCTTGTCCGGCAGGTACTGATGATGAAAGCGGGGAGCATCGACGGCTTCCTGAATGTTGAGTCCGCCTTCCGTCGCAGAGAGAAATATGTTTGCGACGGTGGTGATGATGCGCGGGCCGCCGGGTGAGCCGAGCACGTAACGCAGCTTGCCGTCTTCGAGAACGATGGTCGGTGTCATAGCACTGAGAGGGCGTTTGCCGGGAGCAATAGCGTTGGCTGGCCCTTGAATGAGTCCGTACATGTTGGGCTCGCCGAGCTTCGCGGTAAAGTCGTCCATTTCGTCGTTGAGCAGAAAGCCGAGGGAGCCCGCGGTGACGTGCGAACCAAAGCTGTCATTCAGTGTGGTGGTGACGGCAACGGCGTTGCCCTCTTCGTCGACGACGGAGTAGTGCGTGGTGTCGGGAGATTCGTGGTGCTTGCCGGCAGTGGCGGGCGGGGGAGGCAGGAAGCCTTCGGGTCGCTTGAGAGAGGTGCTGGGCGATGCCCGATCGGGCAGGATGCTTTTGCGCCAGGCTTGGGCGTATTTTTTGGAGATAAGTTCGGTGACGGGGATGTGGTTGTAGTCGGGATCGCCGAGGTATTCGGCGCGGTCCATATAGGCGCGGCGATAGGCCTCGGTGATGAGGTGGATGGATGGAGCGGTGCGATCGCCAAGATGCGCGAGATCGTAGCTCTCGAGGATATTGAGCGCGCTGAGAAGGACGATTCCGCCGGAGGACGGTGGGGGCGCGCTGATGAGCGTGTAGTTGTGAAATGTACCAACGACAGGCTCGCGCTCGACGACGTCGTATCGCGCAAGGTCTTCGAGGGTGATGAGGGCGCCACCTTTTTTCATGTCGCTGACGAGTTGCTGCGCCATTTTGCCGCGGTAGAAGTCGTCAGGATCGGCGGCGATGCGCCGAAGCGTTTGCGCAAGGTCGAGCTGCTGGAAATTTTGACCGGGGCGGTAGTAGTTGCCGTTGCGCTGGAAGAGGAGGCGCGATTCGGGGAAGCGGGCGAGGTCGGGGTCGATAAGCTCGTGCGCTTCTTCGGGAGTGAGCGTGAAGCCGTCTGCGGCTAGTTTGATTGCAGGAGCGATGACGCGCTTGAGGCCGAGCTTGCCGTATTTCTTTTCGGCATAGACGAGTCCGGCAACGGAGCCCGGAGTGGCAATGGATTGATAGCCGAGGACGCTCGCGTCAGGAATGACGTTGCCTTTTGCGTCCTGATACATGGTCTCAGTGGCGGCGAGCGGGGCCTTTTCACGAAAATCAATGAAGGTGGATTTTCCATCGTGGGTGTGGAGCAGGAGGAATCCGCCGCCGCCGAGATTGCCTGCGATGGGATGTACGACTGCGAGGGCGAAGCCAGTGGCCACTGCCGCGTCGACGGCGTTTCCGCCAGCACGAAGAATTTCAAGGCCGGCATCGGAGGCGAGGTGATGGACGCTCACAACCATGCCGTGAGGTGCACGCACTGGCTGTTCGCCGCGCCAGGCGAGAGCATGGTCTGCGCTTGCCTGCGCCGATACAAGAGGGGTCTCGAAGGCAAGGAATGCGAAGATCAGCAACAGAGCGGGGGAGCGGCGGAAGAGGTGCATGCTTTCGACAGGATAACCCGGCGTGTGTCGACAGCATCGGAAAGCGCCTGCACAGAAAGAAGGGTGAAAAAGAGCAACGGGAAACAATGGAATAGAGACGCAGTTCTGAATCGGGATTAGAAAGTTCGAGCACGAGTCACGCCCGCGCACAAAAAATGGGGCAGACGGCATTTATCCGTCCGCCCCATTTGTTTGGATTGGGTTATAGATGTTCGACGATGCGGCAGATTGCGTCGTCCTGCTTCAAAGGGAGAAGTGTTCGGGAGGGTTCGACGCCGGTTACATGCCGTTTCGGCAGAAGGCCGAGATCGAGGAGGACGGCGAGGCTGACCTCGTCGCGAGAACTGAACGGTCGGTATTCTGGGTGCTGATACCGCTCCCAGTTTTCGGAGAGATTGGCGATGATGTTTTCCTGCGTAGAATCGGCGCTGACCGTGACCACCATATTGAGCAGCGAGATTTCGCGGTCGGTTAACCTGATGGCCGGCGTTCCTTTTTTTAGCTCGTGGGCAGCCAGCGCGATCTGTTTTTCAAAGAGGCCTTTGATTTCGATCCACCGGGCGAGGCCGAGCCAGGTTGGCGGATCGTCTGGCGCAGGAATGATGAGCTTGTGCATTTCGGCAATAAGGATCGGGATGCCGGAGGTGAGGGTCTGGATGTCATCGATCTGCTTATCGGATAACGCGATGCGATAGAGATCGCTGAACCAGGCCTTGATGTGCTCGCGTGTGAAGCGGCGGACAGACGCGATGCCCTGGAAGTTGCGTTCGGATGGCTGGAGGAGTCCCCAGCGGAGGAGGTCGGCGCCGCCGGTGAGCAGCGGAAGGCCGTCATCCATGGAGATCGCCTGCATAACGTCGCTTGGTGAAACCCATTCGAAGTCGCCGCCGGATGTTTGACCGGTGAGCGCGCGGATTCCGCACTTCGAGTGCGAGAGCGGATTGTGCTCCTTGGGCTCGATCCACTGGGAGACCGCGAGAAGGGCGCGAACCGTGCGGGCGTCCTTGCGTTCGACCTTTGCCTGGTCAATGTGCTTTGTGAACTGGTCGATCTGATCCCACGAGAAGAAGGAGAGCTTGTCATTGCGCTGCGGGCTCAGCGATTCGAGCGGGAGCTCTTCCTCTTGAGTGTCGGCCGAGAGGTGAATGGCAGGGAGATCGAACTCCGGGGCTTCTTCCCCCGGCGCGACGAAACTGGGTGCGGGAGCGGGCGTGATGTTCTCGACTGGCGCGGGTTCGAGGGCAGGGTGCGACGCGAACGGCACCTCGCCGACAATTGGCTGCGGAATCAAATCGGAGATTGTCACGGGGACGGGCTCGATCGCTGACTGTTTGTAGCTTTCGTTGCCATTGCCAGCCATATGCAAGCCATTCGAGCCGGTCAGCTTGTCGGTGGTTGCGCCGGTGGCGAAGGTGGAAGCTCTCGCAGCCGACTTTGCGGTAGCGCGGGGGGCCGGGTCGGATCCATTGCGCCACCAATCGATTTCAAGCTGACGGACGAAGTCGTCGAGGCGGGGGAATCCGCTCTTGAGTTGCTGAAGCTCAGCATCATTGGTTTCGTCTTCGAGGCTGCAGGCCCACTCAAGCCAGTTTTCGGCTTCGGGGCCAGGGAGTTGTGGGGGCGTCTGGCGTTCGGAGATTTCCATCAACTCGGCGACGGCAGCGTCGCGAAGTGAGAGGCGTTCCTGGCGGGTGCGCTCGCGGCGATGGGAAATGGTTCCGGTGGCCAGGAACTGTGCGAGTTCGAGATAACTGCGGCGCTTAGCAGCGGCATCGTCGAGGCGCGAGACCAGCGCGGTCAATTCGGGTTTGGTTTTCCAGCTCGCAATGTTGTCTTCGGAGAGGATCGCGTCTCTGAGGTTCTGGCATGCGTCGAGGAGTTTTCCTACTTCGGCGAGCACTTCGCCGCGGTTGACGCTCTGTGCGGCCTCAAGCTGATCGATCTTCTCGTGGCAGAGCTTAGCCTGTTCGGAAAGACTCTTCAGAGTCTCTGCTACCACGCTGGGCCCGTGCTTTGTTTCTTCGGACGTTTTCACGTTGTTGAGCTCCCATCTCACTGAAACAAGGGATTCTGCCGCATCGGCCCATCGTATCGTGATTTGTGCCCTTGGTTTAAGGTGCTGTGGGACTTTGGTAATACAGAAGTCACATTACTTTTGGAGGGAAATCTGGGATTCAGAAGCTCGGTGCGGTGCTGAAAGCAGGGATAGAGGTGCGACGGGGTTCACATCGGTCCGGTCAGGAGTTCGGATAGAATGCCTGCGTATTTCCAACAACACCTCAACCGTGGAGAAGCAATGAAAAGGTATACACATCCGTCTGTAGCGCGGTTTTTTTCGGGACTCTTATTTGCGATTTTTCTGTTTGGATCGACGCCGGCGCTTTGCGGGCCGATTCACGACGCCGCGCGCAAGGGCGATGGGAAGAAGGTGACGGCTCTTCTGCAGGCAGATCCAAAGCTGCTGAACGACCGTGATTCGAACGGAGACACGCCATTGCACTTGGCAGCGCTACATAACCAGCTTGCGGTTGCGCAGTTGCTACTGCAAGCGGGGGCCGACGTGAATGCCAAGAACAGCTATGGCGCGTTTACACCGGGAGACCTTGGGGGTGTGCTGTGGTCGAACAACCACAAGGATCCGGTCGCACTTCTGACCGTGCACGGGGTCGATGCGGCGGACATGAAGAACGGCTACACGCCGCTACAGCTTGCCATCTTCTCTGTGGGGCACAGGAAAATGGTGGAGTTGCTGGTGAGCAAGGGCGCGGACGTGAATGCGCAGGCGGCAAGCGGAGCGACTCCTCTGTTTTTTGCAGTGCTTCGCGATCAAAAGGATGACGCGCAATTTCTCATCGACAAGGGCGCGAACGTGAACACACCGGATGCGTACGGCGATACGATTCTGGACTGCGCGCTGCATCTGCAGTACGGCAGCCTGATCCAGATGCTGGTGGATCACGGCGCTGACGTGAATGCGCAGGACCAGAGCATGCACCGTCCACTGACTTATGCAATGGGGATGGACGATCACAAATGGGCGGACCTGCTGAGGAAGCACGGAGCGCACGAGTAGGACGTTGGTTCGTGGCTCATGGTCGATGCTACGCAGTGTGACAGGAATGTGCCCATGCTCACCTGATCAGCGATTGCTGATCAGCATGAGCGGGTTGGGTGTAACGCGGCAGAGATTCGATCTCGAGATTCTCCACCCCGAGCCGTCCGCGTAGGAGACCTGGAGGAGCTCAATCGAGCTGACTGAGGTGAAGCCGCTGATCCAGAGGTCGGCGGAGAAGCTGCCATTCTTTTCTTCAGCGAACTTGGCTGTCAGAGTTTTGACGGCATTCCATTTCTGACCCGCTTCCGTGGGAGTGGGAAGCATGCGGTTCTTGCCATTCAGGCCGCGAACCCGGACGATTGCTTCCGTAATTTGAGCAGAATGGGAATCTTTGAGGTTGAGAGCGATGCGCTGGCCGAAAGGTTGAAGAGCGCGTTCTTTGTCGCCCTCGCGGACCCTGATGGTTCGATCCCAGATTCCCTGGCGCGCTTCCATGCTGACGGGGCAGGCTGCCGGATCCGGTGCGGGTGGAAGAACAACAGTTGTGCCGTTTTGCGATGTGAAGGTCTCAGGAGGTGCAGCACCGAAGGTTGGGGCCGACAAAGTTGCGCCCGGGGAGGAGGCATTCTGAGCGGTTAGCGTCAAGGACGTGAGGAGAAGGGCGAGGCCGGCAGCGGCACGAATCATAGGACACCCCCGCGCAAAGGAATCCGCGTACAGGAACAAAATACGCCTGTCGGAGAGCGGCGGCAATACCGGGCGTTGGGGGCGGCTATGTGGCGAAAGCCCGCTGTGTTACCGTTGCATTACGACGTCCCTGAGCTGGTATTGACGGCATGAGGGGCAGCAATTTACGAGCGGGTCCATCATCAGTGTTGAGCGTGCACACAAGTGAAGAAGGCAGGCTTAGAGCCGGTACTTCGAAGCTGCGAAGAGCGCGAATCCGAGGTGAATGGAACCTTATGCAGGCCCTGGAGAATGTCACAAGCGCCGGAATTCATGTCATCGAGTATGCCCACCGACCCGGCTCCCGCACCAGGGACAATGATGACTCCGACTGAGAGCTCGCCGGCCGGTCCGGAACCGGTGAGTAGTGAGCCGCAACAACGGATCCCCCACTGGCTGGTACGGACGGAACTGTATCTGCGCGTCCTGCTGAGGATGTATATCGGTCTGGCGATCTGTTATGCACCGTGGTCGCAGCTTTTCTGGGATCAGAATCCGTTATTTGTGCAATTTCCCACGTTGTCGATTTACGCGGCAAACGGGGCAGTGCGCGGAATCATCTCAGGACTCGGACTGTTGAATATCTGGATTGCGCTGCAGGATGCTATCCGGCACCGAAACGAGTAAGGACATGAGCAAAGATAGAGATCAGGGGAAAAGCAGGGAGCACGCATCAGGAAACATCGAGCACAGCGCAATGGACATCTCCGGTGGGACACGGAGCGGTGATCCGGATCTTGCTGTTGAGTTACCTCCAGCTACGATTCCTCCGAGCGTTACACCGGCACCGCTGGCCGCGGCTCCCCTGGCATATGAGAATCCTGCATTTCTGAACGGACCTGAAGGGCGGCTGATTCGCATTGTTGCGGAATACATGGAGCCACTGGCGCGTTTTCGGCGCGAGCACATTCAGGACACGGTGGTATTTTTCGGGTCGGCACGTTTCCGCGGCAAAGAAGAGGCCGATCACGAATTGGAACTGCTCGATAATACCGGTTCGCGAAACCTGGCCCCGAGTGAGGAGCAGCCGGCCACCATCCCCGAAATCAAAACGGGCAAAGCGACGGATCTTCAACGCAAGCGAGCCGTGGCGGCAGTAGCGATGGCGCGATACTACGAAGATGCACGGCGGCTGGCGCAGATGCTGACGCGCTGGACCTCAAAGATTCCTTCGCGGCGGCACCGGTTTGTGGTGACCTCAGGCGGAGGCCCCGGAATCATGGAGGCGGCGAACCGTGGGGCGCATGAAGCCGGCGGCAAGACGATCGGAATGAATATTCGTCTACCGTTTGAGCAGGCGCCGAACCCGTACATCACGCCTTCGCTGAATTTTGAGTTCCATTACTTCTTCATGCGCAAGCTTTGGTTCGCGTACCTAGCCAAGGCGCTGGTGGTGTTTCCGGGAGGGTTCGGGACACTGGATGAGATGTTCGAGATTCTGACGCTGGCGCAGACGCACAAACTGGCCAAGAAAATCACCGTAGTGGTGTACGGATCGGACTACTGGAAGAAGGTGTTCAATCTGGATTGCCTGGTAGATACGGGGGCGATTTCTCCTAAGGATATCGAGCTGTTCCAGTTTGCGGACACGCCGGAGGAGGCGTTCGAGATTCTACGGGCGGGTCTGACGGAGAACTATTTGATTCCTGAGGCAAATGCGGCGGCGGAGCAGGCCTTTCACGAGGTTTTGCCGGGAGCTACGTTTGAGGATTTTCTTGGCCCCGAGATGGCAAAGATGAGCAAGTGATAAAGAGCAGGGACAAGGGAATAGGGAGTAGGGAGTAAGGAATAGGGAGTAGGGAATAGGGAGTAACAGAAACCGGGGAACATAGGGATGGGACAGGCAACCAGGTGGTTGCGATTCGGGCAACTAAGGGGGTTGCTTAACAGGGCTTTTCGGCTGCAGTTGTTTCGATTCGATTAACTTATTCCCGTTTTGAGTCATGCAGCTGATTGATGTGCAATCCTTCTCCTCCTAACCTTTTGTTGAGGTGTGCGGCAAATACTGGATTGTAAGAATCCAGGAGCTGTCGATCGCGAATGAGGAGGAGAAATGGCCACTTCGACCGTTTCATACCTGTGGCGCGACCAGAAAGCGCACGAGGGATTTCGAACCGGGGTTTCGCTGCACAGCCACACAAATCAGTCCCGGGAGATGCTAGACTTTCTGGCGAACCTGGGTGGGAAGTACGCCGTAATTCGCCGTCTACTGGCGCAGCTTGAACGGCGCTCCGAAAAGGCCGTGCAGATGCTGGGCAGTGGGCCGGTGTCGGGCGGATTGCGAATGGCATGGAACGCCGCGAGCCAGTTACGGCTTGCGCTAGGCCAACAGGAGAGCTATAGCGATTCCGGCGATCGTGACGAGGGACGGAGGGCCGGCAAGCATCGTGCGGGACGGAGAAACGGGGCGGGCCGTGGAGGACGCTGGATTTGCGGCGGCGATTTCTGAGGTGCTAGATAAGGCGCGTTGCGTTGCCGGATGAGAGTTGCTGCCAGAAGCTATGCGCTAACAGCGACATGGGATTCGATATTCGAAGACGTCTACCGAGGGTACGGTTCTAGCTTTCCTGCGATTCGGGCCGCGCAGGCTGGTTCCCTTCGTTTTGCGAAGTGTTCGGCCTAATCAACGTATGCACGGGATTCGACATCCAAGGACTGACGCTTTTGGGGCCTACAGGAGGAGTTTTGAGCCAGGACGGAACACTTGTAATCCTGATGATCGAAGAAGAACAGCCGGAGGGTCTTTCTGCGCGCAAGCTTGTGGTGGAGACGGCCAAACACAACGTGCTGACGGCGTACAACGCGAAGGACGGA
>Ga0157372_10001429_pt1 | contig 25791 bp, 16 predicted proteins | sample C55metaG_FD_115307 | JGI IMG/M metagenome (GOLD analysis project Ga0157372, IMG submission 115307) | Corn rhizosphere microbial communities from Kellogg Biological Station, Michigan, USA - C5-5 metaG | ecosystem: Host-associated > Plants > Roots > Rhizosphere > Soil | place: USA: Michigan...
CGCCGCCGCCACGATAGCCGCCGCCACCTCCACGGTCGCCCCGATCACCGCCACCGCCGCGATCGCCGCCGCCACGATTTTGTTCATCGGCTTCTTTTACGGCCATCTTCTTTCCGCGGATGGACGCGTTATCCAAGGTCTCAATCGCACCTTTGGCTTCCGTTTCGTCGGGCATATCTACAAACCCGAAGCCTTTGCTCTTCCCAGTCTCCCTATCCATCACCACTTTCGCAAAATTCACCGTGCCATATAACTCAAACATTTCTTTCAGGTCGACATCATCGAAATCGGAGGGAAGACCTGCTACAAAAAGCTTCATGCTATAGATTTAAAGAGTAAAATTACAAAGATAAAATCTATATATTCTATTTTACCTGACAATTAGTTCCGCAAAATTCCAGACGTACTTCCGGATAGTAAAAACACGGCGTGAATCTCCTAATCCCTGAGGTAATTCTCCAGATAAAAATAAAGGTTTACACGAACATTCCCTAACAATAAATCGACGAATAGCCTTTTACCCATAGCAGGCAGGAAAAGAAACCCCTTAAGTTAGACGGGAGGGAGCGGGGCGTGGGATTTGCGGTGTGCTAAATAGTAATTCAAACAAATTGGCAACAGAAATAAAACGCATCCCTGTCGGGGATCAGATGGAGGCGGTGACGATCATCAACCGGCTCAGCCAGCAATACGATATGCAACCGGATACAACGCGACATCAGCTGCATGTGGCGAATGAGCAATATGCGGCCTATTACGATGCGGAGGAGGGGGTGGTGAAGCTGGAGGTGATCCATCCCGATGTGACGAAGGAGGAGATCGAGGAGTTTTTGATGGGATTTCCGCCGTTCTTTTAGGGCCGGCGGCGCTTTGAGGCCCCGGAAATTCGCTATATTTTGAGTCAATGGAGGATTTTTACCGGCTTTACCAGGACTTGCCCGTGCCCGATCTCGTCAAGGTCGCCAGAACTCCTTCGGACTATCTGCCGGAGGCGGTGGCTGCCGCGGAGAAGATCCTGCGGGAGCGGGGGGTGACGCGGGAGCAGATCAGCGCGGAGGAATGGGTGATCGCCCAGAAGGAGATTGCGGATGGTCTCCGGAAGGGGCGGATGAGGGAGTATACGGCGTGGATCGGGGAGCTGTTCGGCGGAGACCGGTTGACGCCGGGGACGGACAGGTGGCTGACGGTGTTGTTGGTGGTGTATGGCTGCTTTTACACCTATACGATGTTTGTGATCATCCGGCAATCGGTCTGGTTTTTCCGGCTTGCGAATCGCGATGTTGTTCCGGGATCGTTCTTTGCCGGTAACCTCATCTTTGCCGCTTATATTACTGTCTGCCTGTATTGCCTGTTGAAGCAGCGATGGCTGGGGTGGTCACTGGTGATGGTCCATGTCGTCTATGTTCTTTGTAAACGGGTGTCGATCCTCTTTCACCTGTTCATGCATCACAATATTTTCTTCGAGCTGGTGGTCAGTCATTTGCTTTCGTCACTAATCTATATCGGGCTGGGTATCCTTTTATGGCGGCCATACGTGCTGACCAGTTTTGGAATCGGTGAAAAGATCCGGAGCAGAACACTGCTGGCGGCGATGTTGATGGGGATCGCGGGGATGCTTTTTTGAGAGGGTTTGCGCCTGGCAATGGTTTAAAGCGGGTCCGTTTGGGACGGACCCGCTTCTGAAGATCATTGTGTGACGCGGATGGTGCCGGCGCCGTTGTAGCTGTGATATTCGCCATTGTACATTGCGTCGGCGCTGACGGGCCCCATGTGGTAGATGCCGGGGGAGACGGCGCGGACGGCGTAGTAGTAGGTTTGGCGCATGGACTGAAGGTTGACGAAGAGGTTGATGCGATCGTCGCGGACGTCGAGTGCGGTGGGGGTGCGGTCGTCCTTTATCCAGTCCATGCCGGGCAGTTCTTTTGTGCGGGGGTTCTCGATCTCGAAGCCGGCGGGGAGCATGTCGGTGATGACGATGTTGTCGACGTCGGTGCTGAAGGTACGTTCGAGGGTGAGCTGCACGATGATGAGGTCATTTTGTTTGAACGTGTTGCCGGTGAGGGGACGGCCGTAGCGGTCGAAGAACCGTTTGCGGACCCGCAGGAAATTATCCTCTTCCTTATAGGCGCCGGATGCGCTGATGCCTTCCACTTCCCAGAAATAATAGAGTTTGCCCTGGCCGCGGGTGGCGATGTCGACGCGAGGTTGGCCGGCGCCGGCGGGGGCGAGTTGTTTTGTCGTGAACTTTACCGGGTTGCCCGTCATCGAGCCGATGACGTGGCCGTCGACCCGAATGTCGCCGGTGGCGGTGGAGCCTGCGTCCTTGTGGGCGAGTTTGCCAAGGGCCAGGAAGCTGAAGGCGATCTCCTGGGTGCTCCACCAGGAGCGTTGTTTCAACTTTTCGACGACGTGCTTCTGCATGACAGGAATCTGCGGGTTGCCGGGGTCGACGTCCACCAATACGTCGAGGGCAATGGATTCGTCGCGGATATCGGAGTAGAAGCTGCCGCCCGTCTGGGGGAGGGATTCCTCGCCCGCGAATTGAGCAGGCAGGAATTCGCGGAAGCTTTTCTTGTCGCCCGCAAGGGAATAGGCCGCGGAAAGCAGGTATTTACAGTCGAGGCTGAGCTGGGAGGAGGCTGTCTTGTAATAATTCATGGTACTGACATTCGGCTGGCCGGCCAGGGCGAGAACATAGAGACCATAGATCATTTCCTTTGGAACGATGCGTCTTTCCTGATCGCGGTTATAGTGATACACAACCGTTTCCCGGTTTTTCACGCGGCTATTGATATACCCGAGCATGGTGCTGATCAATCCTTTGTCGACGTCGAAGCCTGCCTTTTGGGCTTCGAGCAGGAAATGGGCCGAGTAGACGGTGGCCCACCAGTTCTCGGTGTCTTCGTTGTCCCAGAGAGTGACGGCGCCGTTATACAGTTGCCGCATTTTTATCTTGCGTATCGCCTCGAGGATATTGTAATTGGCGGAGGAACGCTGGAATTTGTTGACGTTTGGTCCCTGCACCAGGTCGGCGAGGTCGCTAAAGTACAATTGCGGGAAGGCGGCGGAAACCGTTTGTTCGGTACAGCCATAGGGGTATTCGACGAGCCAGTTGAGATATTTGCCGAATTCTGCGGCGGGTGATCGGCTAACGACGAGGTTGTAATCTATCGAAGAGGGGATGAAGTCACCGGCGGCCAGGTTTATCGCCTGGGTGCTTCCAGCGGCGATCGCGCCGGCGCCCGTCAGTTTCTGCAGCGGTGCGGAGGGTCGGATACCGATCTCTGTTTCGTCGGTAAAGCGTTCGTTCATGCTGTTCACGTCCACGATGACCTTGCCGGTGCCGATGGCGGGGGGAGCGACGATCTGGAAGGTAGCCCGGCCTTCGCTTCCGGCGGGGATGCTGAGGGATTGCTGGTCGTCGCCGATGGTGCGGAGGGCGCCGCTGAGCTTCAGCTTTGCCGTCGCGCTTGCGGAGCTGCCGGTAGTATTGGTGATGGTCACGGGCATGGTTACTGTGTCGCCGGGGCTCATGAAGCGGGGCAGAGCCGAGCTGAGAACGATGGGATCGGCGACCGTGATCGCGGATTCCCTGGAGCCGAAGCGATCGTCCTTGCAGGCTACCGCCATGAGGCGTACCTGGCCGGAGAACTGGGGGATGTCGAACTCGAATTCCGCTTGCCCGCTGCCATTGGCGGTGGCGATCCCGCTCCAATAAGAGACGATCTTTATGCGTTTGGCCGGCATGGGGTTTACCCGCTTCTTCATGTCGGATTCGCCGTCACCGCCGGTGCTGCTGAGCGTGGGTTTGACTTCGGGGAAGAGAAGCGGATAGATATCGTAGCCGCTTACTTCAAGGGCCCTTTTTGCATAGAAGTGAGTGTATGGGTCGGGGGTTGTGAAGTCCGTCACCTGCAGGACGCCGTTGTCCACCGCGGCGAAGGTGACCTGGCTGCCGGGGATAGCCTTTACCCTGACCCGTTGATGGGTATGGCTACGCACTTTTTCCTGCGCGAGGATCTCGACGGGGATGTGCCGGTCCTTCGCTTCCACTTTTACCGATTGATAACCGTGTGCCACCGTCAGCGGAATGTCGGAGACCTCATGGGGTTTTATCAGGGTGGCCGTGATATACACATTGGGGACTGCATCCGCCGTCAGCGGCAACTGGAGTGAGGCGGTGCGTTTGTCGACGTCCACATATTTATAGGAAATGACCTTGTCGGTCTCCATAGTCACCAGCATGCGGCCGCTGAACGGAGTCTTGAAGAAGGCCGTGACGGTTTCCCCGCTATAGTAGCTGGGTTTCTCGACGGTGATATCGACATGTCCTTCGTTATTGACCTCGAAAGAATTGTTATCGCCGCCCCAGGCGCCAAAGCTGTAGAAGTGGCGGCTGACGTAGGTGTTTGCGCCGGGGAGGGAGACGCGGACCTCATAGTGACCGGGGCTGCGGGGCGTGAAGTCGTAGCGGGTGTTCTCGCCGCCGACGGTGACGGTTCCTGCGGCGACCTGTTTGTCTTCCTGTTGCGACTCATACCGGAAATAGTTGCCGCTTTTTTTAAGGACGGTGCGGTATTCGTGTTTGATGACCTCGACGCGGGCGTTGGCCGAGGTGAGGACCTTTTCGTTTTTATCCAGCGCGATAAGTGGGAATTGAACGGTCTGGTTCAGCGGATAGAAATAGTACCCGTCGTCGGCTAGCCCCAGAAAAACGGATTGTGTATAAATATCGATCGAGCTGCTGCGGCTGACCGGCCGCCCCGTTTCATCGAACACGGTAGTATAAAAGGTAGCCTGCAGGAGGCCGATGTTCTTGAAGAAATCCGGGACGGAATATTTTTCGGTCGCATTGCCCTGGTCGTCGGTTTTGCCTTCCTGCACGGCCTTGTCGAAAGAGGTGGAGTTCTGGGCGGAAAGGCTGAAATCATAGTTGCGGTGATCTTTGGGTTTGAAATCCCGCTGTTTCACCTGGATCTCGCATTCGTAGTTACGATTGGCGGCAGGCGGGCCAAAGAAGTTGACGGCATGGATATCGATCTTCGCCTCGCCGCCGGTGGTGAGGAAGGGTTTGTCGAGCTTTGCGGTGACCTTGATGCGGTCGGGGACGAATTCTTCGATGCGGAAGGGCTGGGTAGTCAGCAGGACGTCGTTGGAGGTATAGACTTCGAGGGAATAGCTGCCGGTGATGGCTGAAGCCGGGATGTCCACGTCGCCGGCAATGGCGCCCTGGCCATTGAGGGTCTTGCGGAAGGTTTTCATTTCCTTGCCGTTGGGTAGGAGGAATTTCAATTTGACGGGCAGCTCACCGGGGGATCTCCAGTTATGGTCGCGGACGATCAGGGCGAAGTTGACCTTTTCGCCGGGACGATAGATATCGCGTTCGGGGTAAACGAAGGCATCGAGTCCGGAGGGATTGCTATGCCGGCCGCCGACCTCGAAACGGGAGGTGTTGACGCGGGTGGTATTGAACGGCAGATAGTTGAAATCATCGGGGGACTTTGCGATGATCATGGCTGGTTTGAAGCCGGCCAGTTGTTTGCGGGTATAGGTGATCTCGGCCACGCCGTCTGCGCTGGTGGTGCCCATGCCGAGGAGCTGGTTGTTGTTTCCGTAGGCAAGGACGTTGATGCCAGGGAGGGCGTTGGAAGTTTTTATGGAATTGGCGAATACGATGATCTTTTCCTGGCCTTCCTTTGCGATGAGGCCGATGTCGGAGAGGGACACGAAGCGTTTGTCGCTGACATAATAGTTCTTCAGGGACCGGATCATCACATGGTAGATGCCTTTGAATTCGGGGAGCTTGTCGGCAATGCTCAGGTTCAGGAGGCGTCCGCCGCCGCTGCCGGACCTGGGGAGGGTTCGGGTGTCCACTTCCTGCATGTAGACAACATCGCCGAAGGTGAAGTCGTCGCTGGTCCGGCTGGAATACCCGTCGTCGCCTCCTTCTTCGTCGCCTTCGGTATCCTGGATGACGCGCCGGGTCCCGGCGGGATCGGCCGGATCGTAGTCATAGTGCGTGGCTGCGAGGAGGTTGTTCTCGTAGACCTTGCTAACCACGACCTGGACGCGGGGGACGTTGATGATCTTTACTTCGATATTCTGTGCTCCTTTGCCGGAGAGGTAGACCCCTTTATTATTGGCAAAGCTGATGGATGGCGCCAGTTCTCCGAAGGTGATGTTTGCGCTGAACTCTTCGTGAAGGGTGCCGCCGATGCGGCCGCGGAGGCCTTTGGCGAGGGTGAGGGTATAGGATTTTTCCTGATCGAAATTATCGCTGCGGATCGTGAAGCCATCATCTGTTGCCGTTGCGGTGAATTTTATCGCGGGGTTGAGGGTGATGGCCGAAGCGAGGCCTTGTTCCATCAGTTGCTGGCTGGTATGGACGTGAATGGCGCCGGTACTGCCGTCGTGATCGGTGGTCACCTCGCCGATAGCCAGGACATAGGGCGAAGGGATGACGGAGGAGGACTCGATCTTCTCTTTCAGGCCAGTGGTACCTCCTTCGGGGACGAGGCCGGCATCTACCGTCAATTTTATGTCGAAATCCTTGTCCTGCGGCTTCAGGCCGGTGAGCCGGAGGGCGATGCGATCGGAGGGGGAAAGGGTTTGCAGGGCGTAGGTCAGGGGCTGTCCGTCCAGTTGGATGGCCAGTTTGTCCTTCAGGGAATTGGGGTTAACGGGGTAGTTGAACTGCAATTCCATCTGCGGCACCGCGGTGGTGCTGGATTCGTCGAGCTGTACCCAGGTGGCGCCCGCGAGTTCCAGTTTCAGGTCGGGGGTATGGAAGACGAGGTCCTCCCCTTTCTTTATCCGGCCGAATTTGCTGTACTGGAGGAGATCGCTTTTCAATTTCGCGTGGAAGGTCGTGGCGGGAGCCATGGGTTGGGCCGGCGAGAAGACCAGTTCGTCGGGGTGTTCCCAACGGAAGCGGCCGGGTATCTTTGGTTCGAAGGATACGTATTGAGTGGAGTCCCAGCGGTTGAGCAGGGAATCGTTAACCAGGGGCTGGTCGAAACGGAAGGTGAGATTGTCCAGCGGGTGTACTTCGTCCCTGGCGTTGGTGTAATCCAGGCTGACGGTGCTGCGGTTACAGGCTGAGATAATGAACAGGGCGAAAAGAGCGGTCGTTAGGAGGGGCGTAAAGCCCGATCGGATGCGCATAACGGGGGTCGATAAGAGTTTGGTTCAAAACGCTTTTAAAGGCAATGTTAATATACGAAAGACAATAAAATAAATTGCTGGATTTCCTTGGGAAGGGTTTAGGAAAGACAGAATTTAGTGTGAGAAGCTAGGGGGGAATGGTTGGGGTGTGCATGTGCAGGCATTAAATGCCTGCATGAATTTACAATAACGAAATGCGCTTTTGCAAGTGCTGCTATGATAAGAATTTGTTAATTGCTAATTATGCGTCGGCTGAAGTTCACCGTCATTTTTGTGGCGGGGTTGTTTCTGGTGTTTTTGTTGCTCAATTGGATCTTTCCGCTACCGGATAAGATAGCGTATTCCACGATCATCACCGACGATAAGGGGGAGGTGATCCATGCTTTTCTCACGCATGACCAGCAATGGCGGATGAAGACGGAGCTGGCGGAGATCTCGCCGCTGCTAAGGAAGACTCTTGTCGAGAAGGAGGATAAGTACTTTTATTACCATTGGGGGATCAATCCGATCGCTTTGTTTCGGGCTTTTGGCCGGAATATCCTGTCCATGCGCCGGACGTCTGGGGCATCGACCATCACGATGCAAGTGGCGCGGGCATTGGAGCCAAAGAAGCGGACATATTGGGGAAAGATGCGGGAGATGTTCCGGGCGTTACAATTGGAGTGGAAATATTCGAAGGATGAGATCCTGCAATTGTACCTCAACCAGGTGCCATACGGCGGGAATATCCAGGGGGTGAAGGCTGCGTCGGTGCTTTATTTCAAGAAAAACCCCGATCATCTTTCGCTGGCCGAGATCACGGCTCTGTCGATCATTCCCAATCGGCCCACTTCGCTGGTGATGGGTAAAAATAATGACCGGATCGTCGAAGAACGAAATAAATGGCTGCGGCGTTGGGCGAAGGAGAAGGTGTTTACGGACAAAGAGATAGCGGATGCGCTGGCCGAGCCGTTGACGGCGACGAGGGGGTCGGTACCCGGATTTGTTCCGCAGCTTGCCTTGAAGTTAAAGAAGAGAGGAGGCCCCATCGTCCATAGCACGATCCAGCTGAACATGCAGCTCAAGCTGGAGAAGCTTGTCAAGGATTATTCGCGGACGCTGGCGTTGAAGAATATCCGCAATGCCGCAGTGATCGTCCTTGACAATGTCACGCACCGGGTGGTAAGCTATGTGGGCAGTGCAGATTTCCGGGATTCCGCGGATGGTGGACAGGTAAATGGGGCGGCGGCGATCCGGCAGCCGGGAAGTACATTGAAACCTTTATTATATGGGCTTTGCATCGATGAGGGGCTGCTGACGCCGAAGCGGATGATCACGGATGTACCGGTGAACTATGACGGGTATGCGCCGGAGAATTACGATCGAAGATTTAATGGGTATGTGACGATGGAATATGCGCTGGAGCATTCGCTGAACATTCCTGCCGTGAAGAGTCTGAAGGCGCTTGGCAAGGACAGGCTGATCCGAAAGCTGACGGATTGCGATTTTCGACGGGTGGACAAGGATCGCGGGAAATTGGGATTATCGATGATCCTTGGAGGATGCGGGGCGACATTGGAGGAACTGACGGGCCTCTATTCCATCTTTGCCAACGACGGGAAATATATACGGCCGCTGTATGTGTCGACGGACAGCGTTGGGAAGGGCGTGAAGGTGTTGAGTCCTGCGGCGGCCTTTATGATCAATGAAACCTTATCCAAAGTGAACCGGCCGGATTTCCCGCTCAACTGGGAGAGTACGGTGCATTTGCCGAAGATCGCCTGGAAGACCGGCACTTCTTATGGGCGGCGGGATGGGTGGAGCATCGGGTACAATAAACGATATACCGTGGGTATCTGGGTGGGCAATTTCTCGGGGCTTGGTATCCCGGAAATAAGCGGGGCCAATGTGGCGACGCCGCTTTTGTTCACCGTATTCAATACGATCGATTATGATGATGATGCCAGTTGGTTTGGCAAACCCGAAGATTGCGATGTGCGGACGGTGTGCTCGGAGACGGGGTTACCGCCCACGGACGACTGTACTCACCTGGTGACGGATTATTTTATTCCGCTTGTTTCGACGGCAAAGAAATGCGACAACCGGCAGGAGTTGTTCGTTTCGGCCGATGAGAAGACAACCTATTGCCGGGTTTGTCTTCCGTCCGCGGGATACAAGAAGAAGTGGTATACGGTGATACCGCCGGAGATGAAGGAATATTTCGAGATGAACCGGATCAGCTATCAACATATTCCACCTCACAATCCGGCGTGTGAAAAGTTGTTCAGGGAAGGGGCGCCTGTAGTGACTTCACCGGCGAACGGGAGTGAGTACCTGATCAACCGGAAGGACCCTGAGCCGCTACTGTTGCGATGCCGGGTGAGTAACGATGTGGCGAAGGTGTTCTGGTATATCAACGACAAGTTCTACAAGAGCGGGGAGGCCGGGGCGAAGGAGTTCTTTATTCCGGGGGAGGGGCCGGTAAAGATCTCGTGTACGGATGATAAGGGGAGGAACCGGAATGTGTGGATACGCGTGAGGTATGTGAATCTTTAGGACGACCAGTTGACATACTGTCCTATCAGTCGCCATTCGCCGGTGCTGGTGAGACGAAAGACATAGGTCGTACCCCGGCCGCAGAGACTGCCGCAATGGAAATTGAAATCGATGACCGCATATTGGCCATTGTCAGTGAATTGCGGAAGGGAGGCAGTGAAGATGACATTTCCCTTCCGGATGAGTGAGTCGGCTTGTTTTCCGTTGATACAAACGGCTTTGTTCAGCTTTGGCTGATGCCAGATATAGGGATAGCGGGAGAGGTAGACTTTTTGGGATAGCTCATTCAGGACATTGATGGCAAGGGGCTCTTTGAGGTGGTATTGAATCCAGTCGGCATAGTTGTATTTTACAAACAGGCAGGAGTCGGCACCCGTCATGAGATAGTATTGTTTGACGTTTTGGGGGATGATGGTGGTGTCGATGGAATTGACGAATTCTTCGGGACCGGGCAAAGCGGCGCCTGTGGGCGACTGTTGCGACCGGGCGCTGAGGGTGAGGAGGAGCGGGAAAATCCCAGTGACAATTCGGCGGAGCATATACTAAGTTCGAAAATAGTACGTTAAGAAGATTCTAAAACGGGAGCGCCCGGCGTAGGCCGAGCGCTCAATAGTAAATGATTATGGGGTAGCCGGGGCTTGGGCCTCCCGTTTGTCTAATAAGTGTTTATTCAGCTTTCTTTACGCTACCGGCGCCGCTGACGTGCTGGTTGACATCGCTGGCATTTCCCTTATACTTGACGCTTCCCGCACCGCTAACTTCGGCATCCAGTTTTACGCTGGCGTATACTTCGGCATCCCCGGCGCCGGAGATGTCCACTTTTGTATTCTCGGCGAGCAGTTCATAGCAATGTGCGTGGGCCGCGCCGGTGAGTTCGAGGGTGATGTCCCTGGTCTGGCCTTTGAGGTAGACCGATCCGCTACCGGTGACTTCGGCGCTAAGCTGGGGAGCGTCTATTTCCATTTTTATATCGCCGGCCCCGCTGACATGCATTGCGAGGCTTTCGGGGTTCGTGATCTTTGTCTGGCCCAGGATATCGCAGGCGCCCGACACATCGATGGAGTGGTAGACGGGTGAGGTGACATAGATGCGGATACCGTTTGTAGGCTTCAGGTTGAAACCCTTCCTTTCGTGGATATGGATCTTGTCGCCGGTCTGGCTGACCTCGATGTATTGGAGAAGATTCTCGTCGGTCTCTATTTTAACGGCGGAATGATCGCCCTGGGAGACCATGATCTTTGCTGCGCCGTCGACTTCGACGTTCTTGAAATCACTGACCTGGCGATCTTCTGTCCGGACATTGCCGTTGCCGTGCACCCTTTTTCCGAACATACCCTGACAGGAAGCGAGGAAGAGGGGGACGGCGAGAACCAAGGCGAACCGGAGTTTGGGAAGAGCGTTTCTCATTTTGTTTGTTTTAGGTTCGCGAAAATTAGGATTTTCTGCGGTAACTTCGCGTCACCATGACGGAAAAGATCTTAATTCTAGACTTTGGCTCCCAATATACTCAATTGATCGCCAGGGCTGTACGTGAGGCGAATGTATACTGTGAGATCGTTCCTTACCACAAATCCATTGAATTCGACGCATCGCTGAAGGGGATCATCCTTTCGGGGTCGCCTTTTTCGGTCAATGACGCCAATGCGCCGCAGGTGGACATTGCGGCGCTTCATGGCCGGCTACCGGTGCTGGGGGTTTGTTATGGCGCACAGCTGACGGCCAAGCAGTTCGGGGGGCGGGTGGCCAATTCGAACAAGCGGGAGTACGGCCGGGCGTTGTTGCATAAGCAGCGGGAGAGTACGCTGCTGCAGGGTGTGACGGAGCTATCGCAGGTGTGGATGAGTCATGCGGATACTATTCTGGATCTGCCAGCGGGGTTCGAGGTGCTGGCCAATACCGAAAATATTCCTTATGCGGCCTTTGTGCGGGAGAATGGGGAGCAGCCGTTGTATTGCTTGCAGTTTCACCCCGAGGTGTATCATTCGATCGAGGGGAAGAAGATCATCAGGAATTTTTTGGTCAACGTCTGCGGTTGTAAACAGGATTGGACCCCGGCGCATTTTGTGAGCGATACGATCGCCGCGCTGAAGAAGCAGATCGGTGACCGGAAGGTGATCATGGCGCTGAGCGGCGGGGTGGATTCGACGGTGGCGGCGACGCTGATCCACCGGGCGATCGGGGACCGGTTACATGGGATCTTTGTAGACAACGGCGTGTTGCGGAAGAACGAGTTCGAGCAGGTGCTGAATACGTATCACCAGATCGGGCTCAACGTAAGGGGTGTGGATGCAAAAAAGCTATTCTATACCGAGCTGGCGGGCAAGACCGATCCCGAAGCGAAGCGGAAGGTGATCGGCCGGCTTTTTATCGACGTATTCCAGGAAGAGGCGAAGAAGGTGGCCGGTGTGGAATTGCTGGGACAGGGGACCATCTATCCCGATGTGATCGAGAGTGTGTCGGTTCATGGGCCGTCGGTGACGATCAAGTCTCACCATAACGTAGGCGGGTTGCCCGAGAAGATGCACCTCGAGTTGGTGGAACCGTTGCGATTCCTGTTCAAGGACGAGGTTCGGCGGGTAGGCGCGGAGTTAGGTATTCCCGACGAGCTGTTACAACGGCATCCATTCCCCGGCCCGGGGCTGGCGATAAGAATTTTGGGCGAGGTGACCGAAGAAAAGGTGCGATTATTGCAGGAAGCTGATGATGTCTATGTAAAGGGGTTGAAACATCATCAGTTGTATTCCGTGGTCTGGCAGGCGGGAGCGATCCTGTTGCCGGTGAAGAGTGTGGGAGTGATGGGTGATGAGCGGACCTACGAATATACGGTTGCCTTGCGGGCCGTCACGTCAGTAGACGGGATGACGGCGGACTGGGCGCATCTCCCTTATACATTCCTGGCGGATATCTCCAACGATATCATCAATTCGGTGAAGGGGATCAACAGGGTGGTGTACGATATCAGCAGCAAGCCGCCGGCGACCATCGAGTGGGAATAGAATGAAAAGCGCATTTCTATATATCGGGTTGTTTTGTATCAGTTTGAGCATAAATGCTCAAACTGATACAACATCCGTGGACAGCTCGCGGCGGATGATCGCCATTTTTGCCCCGTTGTATCTCGACTCGGCGTTTGATGCTACGGGCGCCTATCGATACGATAAGAATTTCCCCAAGTTCATCAATCCCGGGCTGGAATTTTATGAGGGGGCGCAGATGGCGCTGGATACTCTTGCCACCGAGCATGTTCCCCTGGATGTACGCATCTATGATACCCGTTCGGCAGGTATGACGCTGCAACAGCAGCTGGACAGCGCGACGTCCTGGGGGGCCGGGTTGTTGATCGCGCAGGTGAGTAGCGCTACCGAGCTGCAACAGATGGCTGCGGCTGCGTTGAAGAAGAACATCCCCTTTATCAACAGCAATTATCCCAATGACGGCGGAGTCACCAACAACGCGAGTCTTGTCATCCTCAACTCCACGTTGCGGGCGCATTGCGAGGGTATCTACCGCTATCTCCAGCGCAATTATCCCACCAAGCCGCTTGTGTTCTTCCGGAAGAAGGGGGCACAGGAGGACAGATTGAAGGGTTATTTCACCGATCTGGACAAGAAGACTGCGGGTGTTCCGCTGAAGATAAAATATGTCACGCTGGACGATAATTTCGGCGCCGCCGCGATGGCTGCCAATATGGACAGCAGTGCCGGGCAGACGGTATGTATTGCCGGCTCGCTCGATGAGGATTTTGCGGCGAAGATCTGCGCCCAGCTGGCGTATCTGAACAAGTCTTATCATACGACGGTCATCGGGATGCCGACCTGGGATGGTATCGATTTCACGAGGCCGGAATTTGCGGGCGAGGAGATAACTTATTCCACGCCTTTCTATATCAATCCTGCGGATACCCTGGTGAAGCTGATCACACAGAATTTTAAAACAAAGTTCTATTCCCGTCCCAGCGATATGGTATTCCGGGGATATGAGGCCACCTGGCGGTTTGCGAAAATGCTGTTGCTGCACGGAAAGGACCTTGGCGGCAGCATTGGGGAAAAGAAATTCAAGGTTTTCAATGACCTGGAGATCATGCCGGTGTTTTCTACCAAGCCGCCGATGACGCTGGACTACTTCGAGAACAAGAAGCTTTACTTTATCAGGAAAGTGGATGGGAATATAGTGGGAGTGAACTAAAATGCCTTTAATCGAATTTACGGATAAGGGTCTCTATTGCGCCCGGGGCGCTTTTTATATCGATCCCTGGCGTCCGGTTGACAAGGCCGTGATCACCCATGCCCATAGCGATCATGCGCGGGCGGGCAACGGCGCCTATCTCTGTCACCGGCTTTGCAAACCTATACTGGATCTGCGATTGTCTCTTGATGGCGTCCTGCCGGTAGTGCAGACCGTTGAGTGGGGGGAGGTTGTTTTTTTGAATGGGGTCCGGGTGAGCCTGCATCCTGCGGGTCATGTCATCGGCAGCTCGCAGGTGCGGGTGGAATACAATGGCGAGATATGGGTGGTCAGCGGGGACTACAAGACCGAGGATGACGGCATCAGCGGGGTTTTTGAGCCTTTGCGATGCCAGGTCTTTGTGACGGAGTCTACTTTTGGATTACCTATTTATAACTGGAAGCCGCAGGCGGAGCTATTCGTGGGTGTTCGCGACTGGGTGGCGGAGAACCGAGCGCAGGATAGAACGAGCGTGCTGATAGCTTACAGTCTTGGGAAGGCGCAGCGGTTGTTGAAGGCGTTGGAGCCTATGAGCTCGCCTGTGTGGGTTCATGGAGCTGTGTGGAATGTTCACCAGGCGCTTGTCGGCGCGGGGGTGGTGTTACCGCCTGTGGAGCGGATCGTGCCGGATACGCCGAAGGAGTTGTTGCGGGGGCAGGTAGTTATTGCGCCCTCCAGCGCGGAGAGTTCGGCATGGATGCGGAGATTTTCTTCCTATTCGCTGGGGATTTGTAGTGGCTGGATGCAGGTGAGGGGGAATGTGCGGCGGCGGAATGCGGATGCGGGTTTTGTGATGAGCGATCATGCGGACTGGAAGGGATTGCTGGCGGCGGTGGCCGCGACGGGGGCGGAGAAGGTGTATGTGACGCATGGGTTCCAGGCGGTGCTGACGAGATATTTGAATGAATTGGGGGTTGCGGCGGCGGAGGTGAAGACGGAATATGGGGATGACGAGGGTACGGTGGATAGTGGGGAGGAGGGTCTTGCGGCGGCGGATAACGGTGAGCGGGAGGCGCCGGGCGATGGAAACACAGGATAATTTTGGCGGGATGCGGCGGTTTGCTTCACTGGTGGCGAAGCTGGGGACGAGCACGAAGACCAATGATAAGCTGGCGGCGCTGGACCGGTATTTCAATGAGGCGGCGGATGGCGATAAGGTGTGGATGATCGCGCTGTTCAGCGGGCGGCGGCCGAAGCGGACTGTGACGACGACGCAATTGTGGGAGTGGTGCAGGGAGATCACGGGGCTGCCGGGTTGGCTTTTTGAGGAGAGTTATCATACGGTGGGGGATCTGGCGGAGACCATTGCGTTGCTTTTGCCTGAGGCTTCGTTGGGGAGTGGGTTTGCGACGACTGCGCCGGGGACCGAGTCGCTGGCGTATTACCTGGTGCACCTGATGGAGTTGGGGAAGAAGGAGGAGGCGGAGAAGAAGGCCTTTGTGCGGCGAAGCTGGGCTTCGATGAATAAAGAAGAACGGTTTGTTTTTAATAAATTGATCACGGGTGGATTCCGCATCGGCATTTCGCAACAGACGGTGGTGAATGCGCTGGCGAAGACGGCGGGTGTCGATGCGGCGGTTGTCGCGCACCGGATCAGTGGGGACTGGGATGCGGCGACGACGCCATTTGCGGCGTTGCTGAGTGGTGAGGGGGCTGGAAGTGAGGTTTCGCGCCCCTACCCTTTTTATCTTGCCTATGCATTGGAGGGGGAATTGGTTTCGCTTGGTGAGCCGGGCGAGTGGCAGGCGGAGTGGAAATGGGATGGTATCCGGGGGCAGGTGATCCGGCGGGGGGATGTGCTGGTGGTTTGGAGTCGTGGGGAGGAGCTGATGACGGAAAAGTTTCCCGAGTACCAGGAGTTTTTGGGGCGGTTGCCGGTGGGGACGGTGTTGGACGGGGAAATTATTGGATTGCGGACGGGTATTGGCGGGGAGGGATCGACGGGCGGTGGGTTTACGGTGATGCCGTTTGCGGCGTTGCAGACGAGGATCGGAAGAAAAAATGTGACGAAGAAGGTTTTGACCGAGGTTCCGGTGGGATTTATTGCCTACGACCTGCTTGAGTTTGGCGGGGAGGATTGGCGAGCGCGGCCGCTGGAGGAGCGGAGAGCAAAGTTGGCCGAGGTCGTCGCGGCGGCGGGGCATCCGTTGCTGGTGTTGTCGCCGGTGGTTGAGTTTGATGAGTGGAGCGCATTGGCCACTGCGCGGGAGGGTGCGCGCGAGCGGGGCAGCGAGGGGATCATGTTGAAGCGGCGATCTTCGTCCTACCAGGTAGGGAGGAAGCGGGGGGACTGGTGGAAATGGAAGATCGATCCGCTGGTGATCGATGCCGTGCTGGTGTACGCGCAGAAAGGACATGGGCGGCGGAGTAACCTCTACACCGATTATACTTTTGCGGTGCGGGATGGTGATCAGCTGGTGACGTTTACGAAGGCGTATTCGGGGCTGACGGATAAAGAGCTTGCGGAGGTGGATGCGTTTGTGAAGAAGAACTCATTGGAGAAATTCGGGCCGGTGCGGACGGTGAAACCGGAATTGGTCTTTGAGATCGCGTTTGAGGGTATTGCTGCCTCGTCCCGGCATAAGTCGGGAGTGGCGCTGCGGTTCCCGCGGATCAACCGGTGGAGGAAGGATAAGACTTCTGTGGATATCGATACGCTGGCGGGGCTGAAGAAGATGTTGGAATTGTACGGCAAATAGTAAATTTACTCTATGACACGAGGCGTAGCCGACTGCATAACTCAATTGAAAAATTGTTGACTCGTTATGAAAAAGATGATAATCCTGGCACTGCTGGCGATGGTGGGGATCGCCTTTACGGAGGCATTGCGAGTCGATGCGTTGCACGGGGAGGACGAACCTGTCAAGATCCCGGCCAGTCCGCAGCGTAGCGGAGATGCAGCCAGGGGATATTCCTACCTGACGACGGGGGACTATATCAAAAGCGGGGTTCCCTACGATCTTTTCTTCCTGGGCGTCCCCAGGAATACCCGAAATTATCTGAAAAGGGACAGCTTGAATGCGGTGGTCCCGCATGAATATACGGCGGTGAAGGCTGCCAATGGTGAGGTCGTAGTCGCGCCCAACTGCCTGGAGTGTCATGCGCAGGTCTTTGAGGACAAGCTATATGTCGGGTTGGGGAATTCGATGATCGATTTTACCGATCGGCGAAAACTGAATCCCCGGGCGGCCGGGCTGGCGGAAAAGATGCTGATGCAGCGCGATGCGCGGAAATATGATGCGGCGATGCCCTTTCTGCGGGCGATGAAAGCGATCAGCGGTCAATTATATACGGAAGTAAGGGGAGTGAATTCCGCCGACCGGCTGGCGGACCTGCTGGTGGCGCATCGTGATCCGCAGACGCTGCGCTGGAGTAATGAGCCGGTGATCGATGTGTCGGGCAAGGTGGTCCCGACGGACACTCCGCCGTGGTGGCTGCTGAAGAAGAAGCATGCGATGTTTTACAATGGTTTTGGGCGGGGGGATTTTGGGCGGTTCCTGATGGCGTCGAACCTGTTGACGGTGAGTGACAGTTCGGAGGCGAGGGAGGTGGATGGGCATTTCAATGATGTGCTGGCGTATATTTATTCTATTCAGGCTCCGAAGTATCCGAAGCCGATCGATGCTGCGTTGGCGAAGAAGGGAGGGATCGTATTTGTGCAGAATTGTTCAAAATGTCATGGGGGCAGCGAGGAATATCCCAACCTGTTGATCCCAGAGTCTATTGTGAAGACGGATTCGATGTTGTATAAGGCCAATTACCAGAGTCCGCAGTTTATCGGGTGGTTCAACAAGAGCTGGTTTGCGCAGGGGGATCATCCGGCGAGGCTGGAACCTTTCGATGGATATATTGCGCCGCCGCTGGACGGCATCTGGATCACGGCGCCCTACCTGCATAATGGGAGCGTGCCGACGCTGGAGGCGTTGATGAACAGCAAGCTTCGGCCGGCGTTCTGGTCCAGGGATTTCGATCATCCGCAATACGACTATGAACGGGTCGGTTGGAAATATACGCGTGAAGACAGCGCCAGGGGCACGGCCGTGTACAATACGGGCTTGCCGGGTTATGGAAATTACGGTCACACCTTCGGCGACAAAATGAGCGAGCCGGAGCGGAGGGCCGTGATAGAATATCTGAAGACGTTGTAGGATGCCTGCTGCCATCGTCATCACTTGTATCGGACATAGAGCTGATCGGACTGGCTTCCATAGTTGACAATATACTGCGGCGCCTTGCCGGTCTGCATGATCCTGGAGACATAGAACGAATTTGTCTCGGCGAATTCCTTGCCGTTGTTAAGCCCTACCACGAAAGTGAAATAGCTCTTGAATCGGACGAGTGAATGCGCCTCATCGAAGTTCATCTCCTTATAGCGGATCATAAATCCGTGCTCTTGTTTCATCTCCCGCCTGGGAAGGGAATCGGGAAGGTGGGTAAGAAGGGGGCCGGTGTTTCTGAGGGACAGAAGATATTTGGTGATACCGCTGGAAGGGGGGATGAATTCGATTCCTTCCGGCAGATCGACGATAGCATTGATCGTCGATCGGGTGGTGGCGATGCCGCCGAACCGGTACCCCGTACCGTCGGCAATACCGGAGAAGTTAGCCTGCGGAGAATAGAGGTCAACGGAACTTTCGTTGCGGATAAAGGCTGATTTTTTCCAGTTGACATACAAGGGTTGGGTGGTCTTATTAAAGAAAGTGACCCATACCGGCCCATGATCGCCGTTGAACGAATAGCTGATGCGCAGGGTATCGTTCTCCCAGGACAATTGTTGTCGCTTGTTCTTTTGCATTTGGGAGGAATCGATGGTAAGGTACTGGTAGGAGCTGCAACCCGAAAGGAAGGCCAGGAGCAGGAGTAACGGGGTGAATTTTTTCATCGGTTTTTCTTGTTAAATTACTCAACGGTTCACCGGTTTTTGGTTAAAAGCTGATTAATGAAAATGAATTTAATCTTGTAATTAAAATACAATTAATATACGCGTGAGGAAGACCATTGGATATAAGGCGATCGAGACCTGGATGAAAGCAGAAGGAAGGGCGCCGTTTGCGTTCCAGGAAGAGGCCTGGGAGCAGATATTGGCGGGGCGGTCGGGGTTGGTGAATGCGCCGACGGGTTGCGGAAAGACCTTTTCGGTGTTTCTCGGCGCGTTGATCGATTTTATCAATGCGCATCCTACGGATTATCAGACGCGAAGCGGCAGCGGGTTACAGCTGTTGTGGATCTCGCCGTTGCGGGCGCTGGCGAAAGACATTGCCCGCGCGATGAAGGAGGTGATCCAGGGGCTTGGGATGCGCTGGGAGGTGGGTAGCCGGAATGGGGATACGGAGATGAGTGAGCGGCAACGGCAAAAGCGCCGGATGCCGGAGGTGTTGATCATTACGCCGGAGAGTCTGCATTTGTTGCTGGCGCAGAAGGGATACCCGGAGGTGTTCAAGCATTTGCGAATCGTGGCGGTGGATGAGTGGCATGAGCTGTTGGGGAGTAAGAGGGGCGTACAGGTGGAGTTGGCGCTGGCGCGGCTGGTGTGGATGCGGCGGGGTGGGATCTCGGTGATCGGCATCAGTGCAACGATCGGAAACCTCGAGCAGGCAAGGGACGTGCTGCTCGCGTCGCTTCGCGGGGTGCCGGATGAAGATGGGGTGATTTCGGATAAGGGGCCTTCGGCCGGGGGTGGAGCGGAGAGCTTTATCGTGCGGGCGCGGATCGACAAGGCGATCGATGTCGAATCGATCCTGCCGGATGAGATCGAGAATTATCCCTGGGCGGGGCACTTAGGATTGCGACTGATCCACAAGGTGCTCCCGATACTCGAGAAGAGCCGGACGACGCTGATCTTTATCAATACGCGGGGGATGAGCGAGACCTGGTATCAGTCGCTGTTGAATGTGGCGCCCGATCTGGCGGGTGCGCTGGCGCTGCATCATGGATCGATCGATATGGAGCTACGGAACTGGGTGGAAGAAGCGTTGCATGAAGGGAAGCTGAAGGCGGTGGTCTGTACGGCGAGTCTCGATCTTGGGGTCGACTTCCGGCCGGTGGAGACGGTGATCCAGGTGGGCAGTCCCAAGGGTGTTGCGAGGTTTTTGCAGCGGGCGGGACGCAGCGGGCATCAGCCGGGCGAAGTAAGCAAGATCTATTTCCTGCCGACGCATTCGCTGGAGCTGATGGAAGCGGCGGCGTTGAAGTCGGCGATGGTGGAGGGGTTGATCGAGAGCCGGGAGCCGATGCTGCTTTGTTTCGACGTGCTGATCCAATACCTGAGCACACTTGCCATTTCGGATGGGTTCCGGCCCGATGTGTTGTTTCCCGAGCTGCGATCAACCTATTGTTTCAGCGAGATGACCGAAGACGAATGGCGGGAGGTGTTGCATTTTATTACAGAGGGCGGGGTGGCCTTGCAGCAATATGATGAGTTCAAAAAGGTAGAGGTGATGGAGGATGGGTTGTATCGGATCAACAGCCGGCGGGTGGCGATGCGACACCGGTTGCACATCGGGACGATCGTCAGCGATGCGATGTTGAAGGTGCGGTTTACGAGCGGCGGGTTTATCGGGATGATCGAAGAATATTTCATTTCCCGGCTGGAGCCGGGGGATGTGTTCACGCTGGCTGGGCGAAACCTGGAATTTGTGGCGATCAAGGAGATGACGGTGCTGGCGCGGAAGTCGAATGCGAAGAAGTCGAGGGTGCCGAGCTGGAATGGGGGGCGGATGCCGTTGTCGGCGAATTTGGGGATGATGTTGAGGCGGAAGCTGGATGAGGCGTCGGCGATGGTGGCGGGGGCTTCGGGAAATGGGCGGGCGGGCGAGGGACTGCCGGAGCGGCTTGAGGGAGGTGCGGGCGGGCTCGACATTGAATTGCGGGTGTTGAGGCCGTTGTTTGAGCTGCAGGCGGCCTTGTCGTATATGCCGAAGGAGAATGAGCTGTTGATCGAGCAGATCGAGACCAAGGATGGGTTCCATTTGTTCGTGTATCCTTTTGAGGGAAGGTTGGTGCATGAGGCGATGGCGGCGTTGCTGGCCTACCGGATCAGTCTTACGACGCCGATCAGCTTTTCGTTTGCGATGAACGACTATGGGTTCGAACTGTTGAGCGATCAGCCGATCCCGTTGGATGATACGAATGCGATGGAGTTGTTCAGTGCGGATAATCTGACGGCGGATATCCAGCGGAGTGTCAATAGTGCGGAGATGGCCCGGCGGAAATTCAGGGACATCGCGGTGATCGGGGGGCTTATCTTCCAGGGTTATCCCGGCGAGTATGTCAAGGCGCGGCATCTGCAGTCTTCGGCGGGTCTGTTGTTTAATGTGTTTAGCGAGTACGATCCGCACAACCTGTTGATCCGCCAGGCGTATAACGAGGTGATGGACCAGCAGATGGAGGAGCGGCGGCTGCGGAACATGCTGGAGCGGATCGGCCGGGGGAAGATCGTGTTGCGTTGGCCGAAGAAGCTCACGCCGTTCTGTTTCCCGTTGAAGGTGGACAGTATGCGGGAGGACCTGTCCTCGGAGAAGTTGGAGGACCGGGTGCGGCGGATGCAGGCGCAGTTGCGATAGGGCGGCGGGGCTCGCGGGCCGGGGAGTTCGCGGGTTGCGGGGGTTCGCGGAGTTTTTGCGGCGGACGACGCTACTACTTCAGGTATTTCAGCTGGGTGGCATAGAGGACGACGAACAGAATGGCGATGCAATAGCCGAAGATAGCACCCAGGCCGGTGGCGCTGCTGCCCATGAGGACCACGGTAAAGATGATCGGGAGCAGTTCGCCGATGGTATAGATGGTAAAGCCGGACTTCCTGAGCTTGCGCATCTGGATGGCTCCGGCGAGACAGAGTCCGCAGGCGATGAGAGTCAGCAGGAGGATGGGAACGCGCAGCTCGTAGGATCTGCGGGCCGATTCGAGGATATCGCCGCCGGAAAGTTTCTTGACGAAATCGGGCATCTGGTCTAAGTTGGCTGAGGAGAGAGTCTCATAAGTGGTTTTTGCTTTTGCGAAGGTCCAAAAGCTGCCAATGATGCCTAGCCCACAGCCGATGAAGGTGAGGATGGTCAGGACGTTGATCATATCCGTCATTTTTTTTGGCTCTTCGAGAAAGGAGCCGCTGTCGGCGGGGCGATTGAGATCGGCCATGGTAGTTAATTTTAGTGCATCTAAGTAAATACAATTTTCAGGAATCGCCAAGAGGCAGATGAAGAAGTTTGTGCTTTTCTACTATATTGCACCTAAGGGAACCATTCTATGCAACCAGCATTTCCATATCGTTTACGGGATCAGCAGCTATGGCTTTCGGCCGACCGGTGTATCTATTGGGAGGAGGGGCAGTCGCTGATTGTATCGGATCTTCATTTTGGCAAGACGGGTCATTTCCGGAAGGCGGGGATTGCGGTGCCGCAGTCGGTGTATCGTGAGGACTTGCTGCGGTTGCTTTGCCAGATCCAGTATTTCCGGCCGCGGCAGTTATTGGTGGTAGGCGATCTGTTCCATAGCCGGGAGAACAAGGAGCTGGAGTTGTTCCTGAAGTGGCGGGAGGATTTTCCGCACCTGGGTATCCAGCTGATCGAAGGGAATCATGATGTCCTGCATAAGGACTGGTATGAGAAGGCGGGCATTGTGGTGAGGCCGGGGGTTTTGCCGCTTGGGCCATTTTCATTCGTACACGATATTGAAGACGCTGCCGGGAGGGATACGTATTTTTTCTCGGGGCATATTCATCCGGGCATCCGGATAACGGGGATGGGCAGGCAGCATTTGCGATTCCCGTGTTTTTATTTCGGGGCTGCGTATGCGGTATTGCCGGCTTTTGGCCGTTGGACGGGTACGGTGGCGATCGACCCGGCGCCGGATGATCATGTGTTTGCGATCCTTCCGCCGGCGGGTGGGGAGCGGGCGAGGGTGTGGGAGGCGGTTGGCGATTCGAGGGGGGCGGCCAGGAGGGGTATGGGCGGGGGTGCGAGGAATGCTACGGCGATGAGGCCCCGCGCCGGATGGACGGGGCCCGGAAGTATCTTTCAGATCCAGTAGAACCTGGGATTAATTCATCTTCTTTTTCAGTGTGGTGACCTGTTCCTGCAGGTTGGTGACCAGGTTGGCAAGCTGGTTGACATCCCAACGCTGCTGCGTATTGGCCTTACTGATGATCATTTGGGCTTTCCAAACCTCGATCACGTCATCCGAATTGACATTATAAGGCTGATACGCCGTATTGTCACTTATCAGGGTCAGCTTGTTCCTGGATTTGTTATTCTTCATGACCCTTTTATAGACGATGCCTTCATTGCGTGACACGACGACATAGGTCTGGTTGCTTTTGATGTCTTCGAGGTCGTCCACTTTTTCGCCGACGATGACCGAGCCGCTGGGGGTGGGCAGCATCGAATCTCCTACGATCTCGAAGGCGCGGTAGGAACCGGGGGCGAGCATCGGGAGGGTAAAGGTATTGAGCTCATCAAGGAATTCGGGGTCGGCATAACCAGCGAGGTAGCCGGCAGCGGCTTTTACGGGCACCAGCTGGATATCGGTGCTGGCGGCGATGAGCTTTTGGGCGCGGCGCTTGGAGAGGTAGCTGCCTCCCTTGCTGTCACCGAGTTCTTTGCGGAGGAGCTCATCGAGTGTGAGCTTGAACATGTCGGATACGGTTTCCAGCACTTCCAGCCTGGGTTCGGCTCTTTCTTCCTCATAGGCACCGAGCAGGGAGCGTTTGATCCCCAGTTTGCCGGCGAATTCTTCCTGGGTCCAGCCCCGCAGCTTGCGGAGGTATTTGAGATTTTGACCTGCGATTGACATGGGCTAATATATTTAGCACTAAGATACTAACATATTTATCAACTCAAAAAAAATATTTTTTGGGCTCTCCCGCCGCGGGGGTGCGGGAAAGGGTGGGATGGCTGCTTTTTTGTACATTTGCCCTCCTGCCAATTTGGCTTTTTGCCAAGGGTAGCACTATATTTGACTGAAATTATACAAAATCATTAATACTTAAGAAGTTATGTTAGGTATTCTATCCAAAATATTCGGCGGTAACAAGTCGGAAAAGGATATAAAGCACATCCAACCCGTTGTAGAGCAGATCAACCAACATTTTGCGGCATTTCAATCCCTTAGCAATGACGAGCTGCGGGGTAAGACCGTAGAGTTCCGGGCCCGGATCCGGGAGCATCTCAGCAAGATCGATACGCAGGTCGCCGAGTTGAACAAACAGGCGGAAGAGCTGCCTTTTAACGATATCAACGGGAAGGACGTGATCTATCAGCAGATCGACGAGCTGAAAAAGGAGCGGGACGAGCAGATCGAGGAGGTGTTGGAGACGCTGTTACCCGAGGCTTTTGCAGTAGTGAAGGAGACGTCACGGCGGTTCAAGGAGAATTCCGAGATGGTTGCGACGGCAACGGAGATGGACCGGAACCTGAGCGTGAAGAAGGAGCATATCCGGATCGACGGACATCAATCCATTTACAACAACAGCTGGATGGCTGCGGGTACGCCGATCACCTGGAACATGGTGCACTACGATGTCCAGCTGATCGGCGGTACGGTGTTGCACCAGGGGCAGATCGCGGAGATGGCGACGGGGGAAGGTAAGACGCTGGTCTCGACGCTGCCGGCCTATCTGAATGCGCTGGCGGGGGAAGGGGTCCATATAGTGACGGTGAACGATTACCTGGCCCGGCGGGACTCCGAGTGGAACGGCCCCATTTTCGAATGGCTGGGTATCTCGGTTGACTGTATCGACAAGCATGAGCCCAACAGCGAGGCCCGGCGGAGGGCTTACCTGGCCGATATCACCTATGGTACGAACAACGAATTCGGATTTGACTATTTGCGGGATAATATGGTCCATACCCCGGAAGAGATGGTCCAGCGCAAGCACCATTATGCGATGGTGGATGAGGTGGACAGCGTGTTGATAGACGATGCGCGGACGCCGCTGATCATTTCCGGGCCGGTACCCAAGGGGGATGACCAGCAATACCATATTTTAAAAGGCCGGGTCGAGAAGCTGTTCGACGCCCAACGGCGGGTGGTCAACCAGTTCCTGATCGAGGCCAAGAAGAAGATCAGCGAGGGGAATGACGATCCGAAGGACGGGGGTTTGGCGCTGATGCGGGCTTACCGGGGCCTTCCGAAGTCCAGTGCGCTTATCAAATTCCTGAGTGAGCCGGGCGTCAAGGTGCGGCTGCAAAAATCGGAGAACTACTATCTTTCCGATCAGCAGAAGGAGATGCCGAAGGTGGACGCCGAGCTGTTCTTCCATATCGACGAGAAGCAAAACCAGGTGGACCTGACGGATAAGGGAATCCAGATGATCACCCGGGAAGGGGAAGATCCCGAATTCTTCGTATTGCCGGATATCGGCATCAAGCTTGCCGAGATCGAGAAGAGCGAGCTGAGTGCGGATGAAAAATTGCAACGCAAGGAAGAGCTGCTGAATGAATATTCGATCAAGGCGGACCGGATCCATACGGTGCAACAGTTGTTGAAGGCCTACACGTTGTTCGATAAGGACGTGGAGTACGTGGTGCTGGACGGCCAGGTAAAGATCGTGGACGAGCAGACCGGTCGTATCCTGGATGGCCGCCGGTACAGCGACGGGCTTCACCAGGCGATCGAGGCGAAGGAGAATGTAAAGATCGAGGCAGCTACGCAGACCTATGCGACCGTCACTTTACAGAACTATTTCCGGATGTATCATAAGCTGGCAGGGATGACGGGTACGGCGGAGACGGAAGCGGCCGAGCTTTGGGATATCTACAAATTGGATGTGGTCACGATCCCGACGAATGTGCCGGCGATCCGGAAGGACCACCAGGACCTTGTCTACAAGACCAAGCGGGAGAAATACAAGGCGGTGATCGAAGAAATTGAAAA